>ERZ1034363.9-NODE-9-length-145379-cov-8.235792_pt1 | contig 145379 bp, 137 predicted proteins | sample MGYA00520616_ERZ1034363 | MGnify/ENA primary metagenome ERZ1034363 (study PRJEB33736, sample SAMEA104284506) | Azolla filiculoides | biome: Urban; feature: Water surface; material: Ditch water | place: Netherlands | collected 2015-10-28 | depth 0-0.1 m ...
CTATCGAAGTTTACTATGCAAAACCAATTAATAAAGCTTTATCTTGGGATCTAAGATATACAAATATTAAGTATGATTACACAGGAAGCAACTCGTTCTTTGGTGATGATGGAGCACCTGTTGAAATTTCGACAATTACATCTCAACAGATAGCGCAGGGAATGAATCCAGTTAAAGAATCAACAGATTTAAGAGCTTCTATAAGCTATAGATTCTAATAAAGCACCTTAACATAGTCTCTGGTTCTTTTTCCCACATTCGAAAGCCGGTACGAAAGTATCGGCTTTTTTGTTTTCATAAAGCCATTTTAGCGGGTGATTTATATAAAATAAACAAATTACGCAAAACAGAATAAAATTAGATTTAGAACAACATTTACAGTTCACCTAATTTCAGAGCTACTGTCTCCCCTTCCACTAACAATCAAACTACTTCACCAAAGCCATTTAACCCTTATTAAGTAAATCTAATATATTATATAAATTAAATTACAATCAATTAAACATAAACTTCGAGGGCAATAATGAAAATCAAAATAATATTCTTACTTTTGAGTAGTTCACTTTTTGCAAATGAGATAAACTTTGAGGATGCTCTCAAAAAAACTCTTACAAATAACAATGAACTAAAAGCAAAAAAACTAGATATAGAGACAAGTAAAGTAAATCTACAAAATGCAAAAGGTTATGAACTTGGAACTTTGACATTTAATGAAAATATCGCAAAAACAAACAATGCATTAAATGCTTTTGGTATGAAATTAATGGGCAGAGAAGCTACTTTTGGTGATTTTGGATTTGCTCAATTTGATATGTCTGGAAATACAAACCCACTTCCTATTGCCCCAACCGCCCTAAACTATCCAGAAGCACGTACAAACTTTGAAACAAAACTTACATACGAAGTTCCATTATTTACTGGGTACAAACTTCAAAATGCAAAAACAATGTCCGAATTACAAATCAAAGCAAATGAAGCAAAATACAAATTTGATGAGAAGCAATTATCTTTAGAGGTACTAAAAGCATACAATGGAGCGGTTGCTTCTAAGTACTTTATTGACGCTACAAAAAAAGCAAAAGAAACTACAAACTCTTTTGTTTACCTAGCGAGTGAAATGTTTAAAGAAGGATTTGCTACAAAAATAGATGTTCAACAAGCTGAAGTTTACGATATGAAAATCAACTCAAATATGATCGAAGCAAAAAATCAATACTCTTTAGCAATTGCTTATCTTAAGTTTTTAACCAACGATCATCAGATCACAGATGTTACAGATTTCAAAAATATCACATCTTCAAAAGAAGATATGAAAGCACTTCAAGATTCTGCTATTTCAAACAGAGACGATTTAAAATGGATGGAACGAAATACCAAAACAATGGAAACAAAAGTAGAATTTGAAAAGAGTGGTAACTATCCAATGATAGGAACTCACTTAGAATATGGATACAACGACAATCAATTAGACAATTTACGAGGAAACAAAGATTACTACACTTTAGCTGTTGGCTTAGAGTACAAAATATTTGATGGATTCACAACATCTTCAAATATAGAAAAAGCAAAAATTGAATATGCAAAAACTAAACATTACCTAGAACACATGAAAGATGGACTAAAGTTAAATGTTGAAAAAGCATATTTGACAAAACAAGCAAAAGCTTCAGTATTGGAAGAAAAATTAAAAGCTCAAACATTAGCTACAGACATCTTGGAAAAATCAAAAGAGATGTATCAAAATCAACTTATGACAATGAGTGATCTACTTCTGCAAAGTGCAAATGAACAAAAAGCACGAGCTGAATCTATAATGGCAAAATATGAATTTACTCTGGCATCTGCTGAACTTCAACTTGCAATTGGTCAAGAATTAAACTAGGTACAAAGGACACTTATGAAAACTATCAAAAACAATATAAATAAATTTATTCTTCTAATGCTTCTTGGAGCTTCATCTCTTATGGCTAATAATTTAGAGCTTGCGGCAACTGTTATTTCTGATAATGAAAAATTTATTACAAGTAGATTTATGGGATTTATCACAAATCTAAGAGTTACAGAGGGTTCATTTGTAAGAAAAGGTGATGTACTTTATGAAATTGATACATCAGATATGGATGCCAAAAAAACTCAAGCAAATATCCAAGTTGCAATGTACCAAACACAACTTCAAACTGTTCAAAGAAACTTTGATAGATACAAAAGATTATATGAAAAAGGACTTGTTGCAAAAGCTCAAGTTGAAGAGATTGAGATGAATTATAAAAATCTTTCTGATATGGTAAGGGTTGCAAAATCACAAGAAGGTGAAGTAAAATCACAATACAAATACCTAACAATCAAAGCTCCTAATAGTGGTGTTATCACTAAAAAAATGATAAAAAGTGGTGAAATGGCGATTCCAGGAATGCCAGCACTTGTTCTAACAGATCTTGGAAATTTAAAAATGCAAGCTGAAATCGGTGAAGCTGATTTGTTTAAAGTTAGAAATGGAAGCAAAGTTGATATTGAAATTCCATCTTTAAATTATAAAACAACTGGAACAGTTAGCGCAATTATTCCAAGTTCAAATCCTATGACACATACTTTTTTAATCAAAATTTCTTTCAAAAAAATACCAAAAGTTTATCCAGGAATGTATGCAAAAGTCTTCATAAAGGCTAAATAATGAAACCTCAAGATTTAGAATCTCTCAAAGTAAATGATACAGCTGGGAAACTGGCTAAGAAATTTATTTATAGCCCATTAACATCTGTATTAGCGGCTTTTTTACTTATTATTGGTTATTTATCATTAGAAATAATGCCACGAGAAGAAGACCCACAAATCGCTATTAGTGGTGGGAGCATTATTGTTCCAGCACCAGGACTTAGCCCAAAAGAGATTGAGAAACTTATAACTGAACCTCTTGAACAAAAGCTTCGAGAAGTTAATGGGATAGAACATATTTATAGTGTTAGCACTGATAACGTTGGAATTGTAAATGTTATGTATTACATTGGACAAAATAGAGAGATTTCAAATCTAAAGATTTATGACAAAGTTATGCAAAATATGGATTTATTACCAAAAAGTGCTATGCAACCGATGATTAAACCTCTTGATATTGATATTGATATCCCTATTGTTAATATTGCTTTTTACCAAAAAAATAATGCTATTCCTTATAATAAATTTGTTCAAACTGTAGAAAACATCAAAAAAGATGTGAGTATGATTGATCATATTTCAAAGACAGAATTAAAAGGTGCAGCAAGAGAACAGTTTAATGTTGAAGTTGATTTAGTAAAATTAAAAGCTTATAATCTTTCATTGGGTCAAATTGCAAATGGAATAAATAGTATAGCCACAAGAGTTCCACAAATAGATACACAAACAAGTGACAATAAGCTTGTAGTGTTTGGGATAAAAAATGCGATCGAAACTAGTGATGATATTGGTAATATTATAGTTGCTCAATATTTTGGAAGTCCTATATATCTTAAAAATGTAGCAAAAGTAACTTCAGGGCTAGATTTTCAAAACAAACAAAGTGCGACACTTATAGTAAAAGAAAATAATCAAACAAAAACTCACAATCAAGTAACGCTGACGATTGCAAAATTGGCTGGAACAAATGCTGTTTTTGTTGCGCAAGATGTTGAAAAATTGCTTGAAGAAAAAAGTCTTGAATTAGAAAAAATGGGTATTGGTTACAAAATCACTAGAAACTATGGTGAAAGAGCTAACGAAGCTGTAAATGAACTTGTTCATCACTTAATCATCACAATTATTATAATTGCCATTATGCTTGTATTTTTCCTTGGATGGAAAGAATCTTTAATAGTAACATTTACAGTTCCAGCAATCCTTGCTGTAACTCTTTTTGTGGCTTACTTGGGAGACCAAACAATAAATCGTATTACACTCTTTGCATTCTTACTTTCACTTGGACTCTTAGTTGATGCTGCTATTATTGTTATTGAAAATATTCATAGACATCTTCACACACAAGGAAGCGAAGATAGAGATATGGATGAGCTTTTAGTTACTGCAACTGATGAAATTGGAGCCCCTACAAATATAGCTACTTTGGCAATTATCTTAACTATGGTTCCGATGGCATTTGTTGGTGGAATGATGGGAGAATTCATGAAGCCAATTCCTCTAAATGTTCCAATTGCACTTATTGCATCGTTATTCATAGCTTATATTTTTACCCCTTACTTGAGTAAAAAACTCCTAAAAAGAATGGATGCCAGTGCTCATAAAAAACATCCAAATATTGCAGATACTAAAATGGAGGAAAAATAGATGTATAGCCACCATGAAGAGGGAAAATTTGAGAAATTTGTCCATAGTATTTTAGTTGATAAATCAAAAAAAACAATGGTAATTGGGATAACTTTATTTCTTTTAGCTGCTGCTATTATGATGTTTCCTATGAAAATCGTATTAGCGAAAATGCTTCCTGGAAAAAGTACAAATACATTTACAGTTTATCTTGACACTCCATCAAAAAGTAGTATAGATGAAACTAAAAAAGTAGCAACTTGCATCACAAATATATTACAAAAAGAAAAAGAAGTTACCGATATCGAAACATTTTTAGGTGAAGGTTCGCCCCTTGATTATGCTGGACTTGTAAAAGGTAGTGGTATGAAGAAAGGTGAGCAATATGCTGAAATAGTTGTAAACCTAACTGATAAAAGTGAAAGAAGTGAGAAGTCATTTTCAATGACTCAAAGACTAAGACCTATTTTAAATAAAGAATGTGGGAAATTAGTAAATAATACAAGTATCAAATTGGTTGAAATGCCTGCTGGACCACCCACTTTAGCTGATATTGTTGTTGAAGTTTATGGTCAAGATAATAGAAAAGTTATAGCGCTTAGCAATGAGGTTAAAAATATTTTACAAAAAACTGATGGATTAGTTGATGTGGATGTGATGGCTGATGAAAATTATAAAACATATCAAATTATCCCTATAAAAGAGAAAATTAGCAGAAGTGGGCTTACAGTAGAACATATCAACAAGATACTTTATTTATCGTTTAAAGGGATGGGAATCGCTGTAAAAGATACAATTGAGGCAAATCATCAAATCCCGGTTTTCTTATCTTTGGATGAACCAAGCAAAACAATATCTACAAATGATATTGAAAGTTTGAACACAAAACTAAGTAGTGTAAATCTTATGAATTCAAGTGGCATGATGGTTCCTTTGATGGAAGTAGTTGAGCTTAAAGCAACTGATTCAATTCAAACTATTTACCATAAAGATTTAAAAACGATGACAAATGTTGTAGCAACAACTGATATGGTAAGTCAAGTTTATCCACTATTAGATGCCAGAACTCAGATGATCGATTATTTTAGTAAAAAATATGAAGTTTCAAAAGTTGATGGAATAAGTACTTTCATGTTTGATCTTCAATTAAAAGACAAAATTACAGGCGAGCAATATCTACTTAGATGGGATGGTGAGATGAAAGTTACACTTGACACATTTAGAGATTTAGGAGCTGCATTTATAGCTGCACTTGTTTTGATATTTTTACTACTTGTAATTTATTATAAATCATTTGCGATTAGTGGAATTATTTTAGCTGGGAGTTTCTTATCAATAATAGGTGTTATTTTTGGGCATTTTGTAGCAAATATCTTTACAGCAGAAACATTCTTCTTAACAGCAACATCACTGATTGGATTTATTGCATTAATGGGAATTAGCTCAAGAAACTCACTTCTTCTTATTGATTTTGCAAAAAGTTTGATGAGCGAACATAATCTTGAGAAAAAAAGAGCGATTGCAATAGCAAGTGCTACTAGAGCCAAACCGATTATGTTAACAGCTATAGCTATTATTTTAGGATCAGCATTACTTGCAAGTGATCCTGTGTTTGGTGGCCTTGGTGTTGCTCTTATTTCTGGAACAATAGCTGCTGTTATAGTTTCGTTGATTTTTATACCTGTACTTATGGACAACTCAAAAGCAATTTAAGTTGTCCATATAGCAAGATGTTTTGGAGTAATAATTATCCAATTTGCATAATTATAGTTTTTACATTGCCTTTTTGTTGAATCTCAAGTAAAGTAAGATTATCAAATTTTGCAGTCATTAGCTCTGCAAAATTTGTAATATTTTGTTGAGCTATTTGCTTAACAAGCTCTCCCCTATAATGTTTTGCAAAATGACTCACTACTTTTCCATCTTTTAAAAACTTATAAGTTATTACACTTGCCGTTGGTTTGTAAAATTTTGTGTAATATCCAGCACTCAAATCCAAAACTTCATCGCCTAAATAATCATCAAGTTTTGCTTTTAAATTTGCCTGGAAATACTTCTCCGTATTTAGATCTGGCAAGATTGCACCTTGCTTCCATTTGTAATCAGGTATCAAGTCATCAGCTCTTAAAATACCAAAAAGATTTGAGTAAATCATAACATTCTCATCAATAAATTTTTGAGCATTTTCACTTAAATTTGGATAATCAATAGCATCATAAGCTACACCATCATATCTCTCGATCGCTTTTTTTGTAGGTTTATTTAAAATAGAAACTTTATATTTAGTACATTCATCTAGATTTTTCAATCCAAACCAAGTTGAAATATCATCTAATGAACTATGCGATAAATGATTTTCATAAGCATCAATAACTTTATCGCAAGAGAAAAATAAATTTTTGTTATTTAATAAAGAAGGGGAAGCTCCACCTTCTCTTTTTGTTTCAGCTGGTGCTAGAAGAATTTTCAAAGCTGCTCTTTAGCCACTTTTATTAGTAAATTTAGTTGCTCTTCATAAAGTTTTGCGGTTAACTCATCTGTACTTTCAAATCTTGTAACAAGAACTGGTGTAGTATTAGAAGCTCTCACAAGACCCCAACCTTTGTCAAAAATTACTCTTACTCCATCAACATCAACTATACCTTTAATGGCTGGGAAACCAGCCGGAGGATTTTGAAGCAACTCTTTTAATTTTGCAATCAGTATAAATTTTTCTTCCTCAGTTGTGTAAACTTTAATCTCTTCAGTACTAAATGTTTTTGGTAAAGCATCAATCTCTTTATCAATATCCATTCCATTTTTAATCAGTTCAAGAAGTCTAAAAGTAGCATACACAGCATCATCAAAACCATAATATCTGTCATTAAAGAATATATGTCCACTAACTTCAGCTGCAAAATCTGCATTTGTTTCTTTAATTTTCACTTTTAAATTACTATGACCTGTTTTGTACATTATGGCTTTTCCACCATTTGAATTTATGATGTCATACATAACTTGCGTACATTTAACTTCACCGATAACAGTTGGCTTATCCATAGTTGAAGCAAATAAAATAGCCATAATATCACCTTTGACATTATGTTTTTTTGTTAAAAATGCTATTCTATCAGCATCTCCATCATAGGCAAATCCATATTCAAAATCTCCCTCAAGAGCTTTTTTAATATCTTTTAGATTTTTTTCTTCACTTGGATCTGGATGATGATTTGGGAAAGTACCATCTGGAGTCATAAATAATGAATCATAATTTAACTCTAATTTATTTAAAATATCAGTCAATACAGTATCAGCAACACCATTTCCACCATCAATTATAAATCTATCTTTCATACCTTTTAAGTGAGAGAAGTTTTCAACCATATAATCAATATAAAGATTTTTTGCATCAATCTCAATAAAGTTTTCATTAGTAATAATTTCAATATTTTGATTTGCGATGATAAGATCACCAAGAGCGTAAATATCATCTCCAAAAAATGGGAAGTGATCAATTGTCATTTTAAAGCCATTATATTCACTTGGATTATGACTTCCTGTTATCATAATGCTTGCATTTGGAGTCATCCCATCAAACTCTTGATATGAAGCAAAATAATTAACACCAGTTGCCACCATTCCCATGCCAAGAACTTGACAACCAGCTTTTTGTAAACCGCTAGTTAGATAACCAAAAAGCTCAGGCGAGTGAGTTCTTGCATCATAACCAACTACAACATAAGGATTTTTAACAGTTTTTTGAACAACTTCCAATCCAAAAAAGTATCCGAGAAGTTTTACACTTTGTTCATTAAGTTCTTCACCAACAATCCCACGAATATCATATTCTCGAAATATACTTTTTTTAATCATCCGTTATCCCCTACTTGGTATTTAATGCTATAAGCACATCTTCAATCATTTTATCAATATCTCCATCAAGCATACCATCTACATTACTATATCCGATACCACTTCTAGAATCTTTTATTTGTTGATACGGCTGCATCACATAACTTCTAATTTGATGTCCCCAACCATTTTCACTTTTTGGTGTACCATTTTTTTCAGCTGTTTGAATAGCTAATTCATATTCATAAAGCTTACTCTTAAGCATCTTCATGGCACTTGCTTTATTTTTGTGTTGACTTCTATCGTTTTGACATTGCACTACGATATTTGTTTTAATATGTGTTATTCTTATTGCTGACTCTGTTTTATTAACATGTTGTCCACCAGCTCCACTTGAACGATAAGTATCAATTCTTATATCTTTATCTTCAATTACGATATCAATATCATCATCGACTTCAGGAGAAACGATAACTGATGTAAAAGATGTGTGTCGTTTCGCATTACTATCAAAAGGACTAATTCGAACCAGCCTGTGAACACCTGTTTCAACTTTTAGATAACCATATGCATTAATTCCACTAACTATAAAAGTAACATCTTTTATGCCAGCTTCATCACCTGTTTGGTAATCTAGAATCTCAACTTTAAAGCCTTTTCGTTCACACCATCTAAGATACATACGATAAAGCATATTTGCCCAATCGCAACTTTCTGTTCCACCAGCTCCTGGATGAATTGTTACGATAGCATTACTTCCATCATCTTTTCCACTAAGCATAACTTCAATCTCAGTTTGTTTGATAATATTTGTAAGATCATCAGCTTCATCGAAAAGCATCTCAATAGTTTCTTCATCTTTATCTAAAACAGCCATTTCATAAAGCTCATTTGCATCTTGAATAGCTTTGTTTGCTTTTAAAAATTTGCTTTTTCTTCCTAGAAGTCTATTTTTTTCTTGACCTAACTTTGTAGCATTCTCAATATTTTCCCAGAAATTTGGCTCTTGCTCCATTGCAACTATTTCATTTAGTCTATCTTCAATTTCATCAGGCTTGAGAATTTGCTCAATATTTTGTATTTTTTTGTTTAGAACCTTTAAAAGTTCCGTGTATTCATAATTATCCATCTATCTTCTTAGTGTAAAAAGTGTCTAACACCAGTAAAGTAGAGCGCCATTCCATATTCGTTTGCAGCATCTATAACTTCATCATCCCTAACACTTCCACCTGGCTCGATTACACATTTAACACCAGCTTCGCTAGCTGCATCAATTGAGTCTCTAAATGGAAAAAATGCTTCACTTGCAAGAGCTGAACCACTTACATCAAGTCCCATATCAGCCGCTTTTCTTAGTGCTGCTTTACTAGCATCAACTCTACTTGTCATTCCCATACCAACTGCAACCATCGCACTATTTTTTACATAAACAACACAGTTTGATTTTGTTAGCGAAGCTATTTTATAAGCTATTTCCATATCTTTTAACTCTTCTGGCGAAGCACTTTTGCTAGTTTTTAATACAGCATTTTTAACTTCATCATCATTTACTCTATCAGCATCTTGATGAACAAATCCACCATCAATTATTTTAAAGTTAAAATCATCATTTGACATTTCAAGTTTTTTTGTACCTTGAGCAAATAATTTTATTCTTTGTTTTCTACTAAGTTCTTCAATTGCCTCTGCTGTAAAGTCAGCTGCAAATACAACTTCTAAAAATATTTCATTCATTTTTTTAGCAAGATCTAATTCAACTATTCCATTAACCGCAACAACTCCACCAAAAGCACTTACAGGATCACATTTTAAAGCTTCTACATAACTATCAAGAAGATTATCTTTGATAGCAAAACCGCAAGGATTTCCATGTTTAACAATAGCTACAGCGTTATCATCTCCAAATGCTGAAGCTATTTTAGCTGCACCTGAAATATCTCCCATATTATTGAAGCTTGGCTCACCTTTGATAACTTTAAATTTATTTGTAAAGTGTTTATCAAATTCATATAAAGCACCTTTTTGATGAGGATTTTCTCCATATCTAGTATCAAATACTTTATTTCCAACAATGAATTGTTTATCTCCAAAACCATTATTGAATCTTTTATTCATATAGTTTGCAATCATACTATCATAAGATGCTGTATGCTCATAAGCCTTGATCATCATATCTCTTCTAAACTCAAGAGTATTTGTATTATTTTTTAAATTATTTAAAACCAGATCATAGTCAACTACATCAGTAACAATAATAACACTGTCAAAGTTTTTTGCAGCAGATCTTACCATAGCAGGTCCACCAATATCTATATTTTCAATAATTTCTTCAAAATCATTTGTTTTTTCAATCGTTGCTTTAAATGGATAAAGATTTACACAAACTAAATCAATCCCTTCAACACCAAGTGCTTTTGCTTCATCAAGATGTGATTGCTTATCTCTTCTATGAAGAATCCCACCATGAATATATGGATTTAATGTTTTAACTCTACCCTCAAAACATTCTGGAAATTTTGTTACTTCATTTGCTTCAATTACTTTAATACCAGCTTCTTGCAACGCTTTATATGTTCCACCTGTCGATATTATTTCATATCCTAAAGCAACTAGTTCTTTCGAAAAATTTACAACTCCACTCTTATCACTTACACTAATTAATGCTCTCAAATCTACCCCTTATTATTTAATTAATTTTTTACCGTTTGCTAAAACTGTATCATCTTTTAGATTGAATTTAAAATTCACTATAACCGAATCACCATCATATTTTGCTACTTTTTCAAGATTTTTGTATTCATTGTATGAATGTTTTAAATACTTTTCAAATGACTCTTTATCCATCTTCACATTTATACCAACAGTGATATATTTAAGCAATTCATCTGGTGTATTTAAAATATTGTAGTTATTTTTTTCCAAAATAAAGTTTGCATCGATTTTTAAATCTTTTACATTAAACCCTAGTTTAGAGAATTGTAAATCATTAAAAACCATTCCATATTTCATTTCACCACCAAAATTTGCAACTTCTATAACATGTTTAATAAGAGGCGAATATCCTTCATCTTCCCATGAAGAAAGCTGATCAGCATTGCTCATCAAATATTTTATTGGAACAAGCTTTACATTATTTAATTGTGCTTCAACTCTTGCTAATTTTGCAGATAATGAGAAATCGCTTCGCTTGATATTTAAATCATTAATTTGTGTTCCTGTTTTTAAAGATAGCGCTGTTTTACCAGAAATCATCTCCATATTTGAACTATTTTTACCAGCTTTTATTTCACTATTTGGTAATACAAATTTATCTTTTGCAAAAGTTATTCTATATTCTATATTTCTAGAATCGTCTTTTTGTCTTATTTCAGATAGATCACCAGATGGATTGTTGTATTTTATTCCATCAACGATTCTTGAATCCAAGAATATCTCAAATCTATCAATATGTTGTTCTTCAGATAAAATTTCATCAGCTACTTCTTTAATACATCTTATATTTTCACATTCTTTAGCATCATTGTTAATTTGTTGAGCCAAATAAATAGTATAAGATTCTGCATCCTTTAAGCCATAGTTTGTGTAATAAAGAAAATCATCAGCTTTTGATGTAAATTTAAAATTATAATCATTTTTGTATTGGAAATTGTATTCTGGATTATTAGAAACAAGACCAATCGTTTTATCAAATTGTTTATTTGTAATCATATATTTTTCAAAAGAAAGTTGATTTGTATCATCAAGTTTTAAAATAGGTTTAACAAACGACAGGATTAAATTTAAACCTAATTGATTGTTTTTCAAATTAATATCATCTAAAACCACTTCTTTTAGTTTGTCATTCAATCCAAAAATAAATGTTGCGCCTATCGTTTTTACAAATTCTTTATAGATCAATAATTTTGTTTGATTTATAGGGAAATTTTTAGTTGACATATGAACATTTATATTTATAGGTTGCCACACTTTAGTGCCAATATCTCCACCAAATTGAAGTCCAACAATATCTTGATCTGTTTGGAAAATATCTTCTAAAATAAGCTTGTCAACTTTGATAGATTTGCTTAAAAATGTTAAAAACTTTTCTTTATCTTTTACTGTTAATGTAAATTGGCTTTTTGAATTAAAATACCCTTCTTTGCTAGCAACAACAAGCTCCATACCGTAAGTATCATACAATTTCTTTTTAGCTTCTACTTTTGGTTTTACAACAAATGTCGAAATAATAGCTGGCCATACAGCTACTACTGCAATTAAAATAATAATAAAGCCTACTAAAACCTTCTTCCTATTCATAGGTTTCCTTTTTTTGAATTTTATGTTTTTTAACTTCTTGTCTTTTTTCTATCTGTGGTTTTGTATCTTTATGAAACTTCCTAGGTGGTCTAGAAGCATCATCTGTTTTTTCTTTTTTAACAAAAGATTCCTTTTGGCCACCTGGCTTGTTTGTTCTAAAGTTTTTTCTATCTTTAGAATCTCTTCTGCCTCTATTTTCTTTATCATCCCTATGATCTCTTCCATCTCTGTTATCTTTTCTAAAATTTTGTCTATTTGGAACTAAATTCTTTAAATTTAACTTCAACGAATCTTCACAATATTGATTCACTAATATTCTGTGCTTTGTAGCATTCTCAATATCATAAAAAATCTCTGGCAGTTTATAAGAAAGCCAAAGATAAAGTGAAATCTTTTTAACTTCATCTTCGGCTTTTAAAAGATCTAGCTCTGTTTTTGCCAAAGTTTTAATATTAATGCTAAGTCTATAATCACATGGCTTCTTACTGATTACAGCGTTTACATACGAAAAATAGGCATCTTTTAAAAGTGGAGATTTGGTATTTGTTGGTGCTTGAGCCAAAAGATACTTATCTTCAAGTTTTAAAGCAATTTTTCCATCAACTATTTGTGCTAATTCTATCATATTGCTTATATTTGTTGCCACAAATGGACCAGTAAATTTCATATTTTTAGAAAAAAAGTACAAAATCTTTGTTAAATCTTTAGTTCCTAAGTGTGAAGCAAAAGCTGAAATTTGCTCCAAAGTAGCTTTTACCTTAAATGGTGGCTTTATCGTTCTTAATGGAGAATGAAACATCTCATCAATATGCTTTAAGACATTTTTGTTGGTTGCGCCAACATATCCTACTTCATGATGACCATATCTTCCTGCACGACCACTTATCTGAATAACTTCATTTGGAGTGAGCTTCCTACTACTAACACCATCAAACTTCGTATCAGTTGTAAAAAGGATAATTTTAATTGGTAAATTTAATCCCATAGCAATAGCATCAGTTGCTATAAGAATATCAGTTTGTCCATCTCTAAATCTTTTGGCTTCTTCTTTTCTAACTTCTGGACTCAGATTTCCATACAGTACTGAAACTTTGAAGTACTTTGAAAGTTTTGATTTCATATCCAAAACATCTCTTCTACTAAAAGCTATCAAAGCTGTACCTTTTGACAACTCTCTAAATGGTATTGGCTGAGCTAGAACTTCCAAAGGATTTATTCTTTTAAATTTTACAACTTCAAGTTCTTCGCCTAAATATTCAGCAATTTGCTTCAAAGCATCAAGGGCATTAACACTTCCTGTCATAATAACTTTACTAGCAGGACTACCCAAAATAGCATTGACCCAAGCCCATCCTCTATCACTATCTTCAAGCATTTGAATCTCATCAATAACACAAACATCGGTTTGTAGCTCAAAATTTATCATTTCAATAGTGCTACAAATGTGTGTTGAATCCTCATTAAATATCTCTTCCTCACCAGTTATTAGGCTTGAATTAATATTGTTCTCTTTTAAAAATTCATAATTTTCAAGTGCAAGTAATCTTAGCGGTGCTAAATATATTCCACAATCGGCTTTAATAAGCTCTTGCATTGCGCTATATGTTTTACCACTATTAGTAGGACCTACGAAAAAATATAGTTTTCGTTTCATACTTCTTGCAGTTGGAAAAGTCATTTTTAAATCACAATTTAGTATCTGATTTAGTTGTTCTTTGAAGCTTGATTTCATTCTGGAATATTACCAAAAAAAATCGCTTTTTGATACATATTTTCACGATATTTTTAACTTATATTTAGCTTAATAAATATGTATCTAAAAGATTAACAAATCCCGTATTTAAGCCATTTCTTCTCTTGTATAGTGATTAACGTTTAAGCTTTAATTAATTAATATTTCTATATTATCTCACAAATTATTTAAAAATTATAAAATTTAGGGGAAAAATGTGTTTGATTTATTAACGAGTTCATTCAAATCTGTTATTGGAAAAATAAGATATCAAGATGATGGAAAAGCTTTATCAAATGCAATTGGAGAACTAAAAAAATCATTTTTAAAATATGATGTTCATCACAAAACAACGAAAGAGTTGTTGGAAAAAATTGAACTCAAAACAAAACAAAATGGTATTGGTCAAGATAGTTTCCTAAAAGCTTTACGAGAAAGCTTATCTGAGATTTTAGTTGTAAAAGGAAATCAAGGTTTCGTTTACAGCTCAAATTCACCACTTACAACTATTTTAATGACAGGTCTTCAAGGTAGTGGAAAAACTACTACAACTGGAAAATTGGCAAATTATTTAAAACAAAGAAATAAAAAAGTTTTAATTGCGGCAGCAGATTTACAAAGACTTGCAGCAGTTGAACAATTAAAACAAATTGGTGCTCAAATTGATGTTGAGGTTTTCTTTGATGATAATGAAACTGATCCGGTAAAAATTGTACAAAAAGCAAAACAAAAAGCAATTGATGGGCTTTATGATGTTCTTTTAGTTGATACGGCTGGACGACTTGCAATCGATGAAGACCTAATGAATCAATTAAAAAATATCAAGGATGCAATAAATCCGAGTGAAATTTTTTATGTAGCAGATTCGATGACTGGTCATGATGCTACAAAAACTGCCATCACATTTCAAGAAAAAATTGGAATTGATGGTGTAATTCTTACTAAATTTGATGGTGATACAAAAGGTGGGGTTGCGATATCTCTGTCACACCAAACAAAAGTTCCATTAAGATTTGTAGGTGTTGGTGAAAAAATGGAAAATCTGGAAGTATTTATTCCAGATAGAATCGTTTCAAGACTTATGGGTGCTGGTGATATTGAAGGACTTGCAGAAAAAACATCACTTTTAATTGATGATAAAAAAGCTAAAGAAGTTACTAAAAAAATCAAAAAGGGTGAATTTAACTTTAATGATTTTCTTGAGCAACTTGAGATGATAAAAAAACTTGGAAGTATGAAATCAATCATAGGAATGATTCCAGGTATGGGTGGAATGGCTGGACAACTAAAAGATATGGACTTCGATAATTCAGTTGAATTAAAAAGGATAAAGGCACTGATAGGTTCAATGACTCAAAAAGAAAGAGAAAATCCTGACTTACTTAACATAAGCAGAAAAAAGAGACTTTCAACAGGTTCTGGACTTAGCGAAATTCAAGTAAATAAAATATTGAAACAATTCCATAATGCATCTAAAATGGCTAAGAAAATGTCAAGCAAAGGTGGAATGAAAGATATGCAAAGAATGATGGCTCAAATGAACAGTAGTCAGGCGCAGATTCCAAGATAATACAATTTGAGTGTTAAGTGCTAAGGTGAATTTTTTCTCTTTAGCACTTAACACAATGAGACAACTGCTTCATTGCAGGGGCTTCATCAAAGTTAACAAAACAAAAAACAAAAGGACAAACAATGACAGTTATTAGACTTACAAGAATGGGAAGAAACAAAAAACCTTTTTACAGAATGGTAGTTACAGATAGTAGAAAAAGAAGAGATAGTGGTTGGATCGAATCAATTGGATATTTTAATCCAATCGTTGAGCCAAAAGTATTAAAATTTGACCAAGAAAGATTAGATTATTGGTTAAGTGTTGGTGCTAAAATGAGCGAAAAAGTTGCAAAACTTACAGCTACAAAATAGTTGTTATCATGGTTGTGGATTTTATAAAATCATATAGTCAACTTATAGTCTCTCATCCTGAATCTATTGATGTTTCAGTTGAAGAGATTGGTGATAATTTTTACGAGATCTTTATCTATTGTGATGAGGAAGACTTAGGAAAACTTATTGGAAAAAGTGGAAATATGATTAATGCTTTAAAAACTATTATAAATGGTTGCAAAGCAAAAGATGGTAAATCTTATAAAATTCAAGTATTAAAAGCTTAGAAATAAGCTTATAGAAATTCATATGAAATCAAAATTATTTGATTATTGTATGAACTTTTAAAATGGAGGGGCTAAGAAATTAGCCTTTTTTTATGGAAAAAATTTATGTTGCAAAATTGGGTAAAAGTGTTGGATTAAAAGGTCAAATGAGAGTATATATAGACTCTGATTTTCCGGAACAATTCAAAAAAGGTGTAAGTTTTACAACAAACAAAAACAAAACTCTAACGATAGAAACAATCAACCAAGCATACGATACTGTTAAATTTGTAGGTATTGACACAATTGAAGATACTAAAATATTTATCAATTCATTATTATTTGCATCTCCAGAAACTACTTTACAAAATTGTAAATTAAAAGATAAGCAATACTTTTGGTTTGATATTGAAGGATGCAGTATAGTTGAAAATGGTATTGCTCTTGGAATTGTTACAGAAGTTAGTAGATTTCCAACTGATGATTATATGTACATCGATACAGATGCGGAATTGTTAAAAAAAGATGTAAAAACTGCAAAAAATTTCTTACTTCCTTATAATGACAATTATGTTCTGAGTGTCGATATAAGCAAAAAAATTATTGAAGTTAAAAATGGTTTAGAGATTTTAGCAGCAAGCTAAAATCTCTCATGTATAAATTGTTTATTTTAAATAAACTCTATACAATCTGCCTTTTATTTTATTCGTTTCAAGTCCATCTCGAACTCTTTTCGCTATTTTTGGGTCAAGTGCAACATATGAACAATTATCTTTAATATCAATCTTTCCTATTTGATTTTTATCAAAACCTAATCCAGCAGTTAATGCTCCTAAAATATCACCACGACTTAATTTTTGTTTCTTTCCACCATTTATAAAGATAGTTTTAAAAAGTGGAGTATCATCATATTGTGTTGACTCTTTAAAATCTACGTTTTCAAGTGTATTGTGAGTATCATATGTAAGATCTTCAAAAATACTGATATCACTATTTTCTACAAATGAAACAGCATGTCCAGTTTTCCCAGCTCTTGCTGTTCGACCTATTCTGTGCGTGTAAACTTCCAAATCTTTAGGTAGACTATAATTTAAAACTAGCTCAACATCATCAATGTCAAGACCTCTTGAAGCAACATCAGTTGCGATTAGTATTTTATAGCTCTTATTTGAGAACAAAGTAATTGTTTCATCCCTATCTTTTTGCTCCAAATCACTATGTAAAACTAAAGCAAAAATGTCATATTTTTCTAATTCGATAGCTAAATTATCACAATCTATTTTCATATTACAAAATATAATTGCGGAATTTGGCTGATAAAAATCTAGTATTTTTAAAAGATTTTCTTTTTTATGTTCAATATCACTTTTGTAAAATACTTGAGATATTTTTTCTTCCTCATGAACAGACTGAGCCTCAACAATAACTGGATTTATCATAATATTTCTAGATAATTTCTCAATATTTGGTGGATACGTTGCTGAAAAAAGCATAGTTTGTCTTTCTTTTGGAAGATAATCAATAATTAAATTAATATCTTCGAAGAATCCCATATCAAGCATTCTATCAGCTTCATCAAGCACCAAAGTATTTATCTGGTTTGGACTAAAGTTATCTTCTTTTAAATGCTTCAATATTCTTCCAGGAGTACCTACGATAATGTGTGCTCTATGACTTAATGAGTGCACCTGAGGTCCATAAGGAACACCGCCACAGAGTGTAAGAATTTTAATATTGTGTTTGAATTTTGCTAATAATTTTAACTCATCACTGATTTGGTTTGCCAACTCTCTTGTTGGTGCCAAAATAATAGTTTGTATAGCAAAATTTGCTGTATTTAATTTGTTTAAAATTGGTATTCCAAAAGCTAAAGTTTTTCCACTTCCGGTTTTAGCCTTAGCTATCATGTCATTTCCAAGAAGAGTAGAGGGAAGTGTTTTTGCTTGAATTTCAGTCATCGAAGGAAATCCAAATTTTAAAATAGTCGATAAAAGATCTGGATTTATATTTGTTAATGTTTCAAAATTATTATTCAATAGTTGACTCTATTTTTCCTGCAATTACAGATATACCACCAGAGACTTTCTCTCCAATTTTTATTTTTAATTCATATGTTTTTGGTAGTTCCAAAATTATTGTTCCTTGTATAAATATACCTATATTTTCTCTTGTGTGTACATTGGTCAAAAAACTATTAAGAACAACTCTAGTCGCACAAACACCACTAATTGCAGTTAATTTAGTTATTTCATTCGAATCATCTATAAATGACAAAATTGCTTTATTGTTTAAAAATTTACTTTTAAATGTCCAGCTTGAAAGATTGATTCCATTTGTAAAGTCAATAATTTCCATCTTACTTTTTATTGGGGCTCGTAAGATATGATTATCAAGCAAACTAACATCAATGTAAACTTTAGTAGTATCATCGAAATGGTCAATTCCAGCAATTTTTCCATCAATTGGAGAGTATATAGTGTTATCCAAATTTAAAGGATTGTTAGTTATTGAAAGATTATTTCTGTAAATCCATAGCAAAGCTATAGCTGCAAGAAATGCTAGCTTTGCAAAAAAGATGAAACCTAAAAAAAGAAATCCAAGAGCTATCAATAAAGCCTTAGCTATATTTAAATATCCCTCTTTTAAAATAAATTGTTTATAGTTATTCCATTGCATCTTGATGTAAATCTCCCCCTTCGTAAATGGTTTTTCCGCTAGCTTTTATAATTTCTTGTACTCTAGCGCCAGAAATAACTTCTATTTCAAGCAATTCATGTGTCATAACTTCCACTGCTTCTTTATATTCAGTAAGTGTTGCAACTACATGTTGATATCGTTCATTTAGCGTATTTTTGATGTGATCATCAAGATTCTCAGCCAACTTATCACTATAATCTTTACTTGTTTGACCACCGCCTAGAAATTGATTTGACTGTCTTGAAAGTACCATTAGACCAGCAACTTCACTCATTCCATAAACACTAGCCATTGCTTTAATAATTTCAGTAGCCCTTTCCAAATCATTTCCTGCACCTGTACTTATTTCACCAATAAATACTTGCTCTGCAGCACGACCACCTAAAAGAACGTCAACTTCAGCTATTAACTCATGCTTTTGCATAAGATATTTATTTTCTTGAGGAGTATTCAAAGTGTATCCTAGTGCAGCCAATCCTCTTGGCACAATTGATACTTTATTTACTTTTTTAGCACCTTTAGTAACTTCTGCCATAACAGCATGTCCTGACTCATGATAAGCAACAATTTCTCTTTCTTTTGGAGATATTCGTCTACTTTTTTTCTCAAGTCCGGCAATTTGTCTCTCAACGGCTTCTTTGAAATTAGCAGGTTCAACTTCAAGTTTGTTTGCGCGACCAGCCAAAAGTGCAGCTTCATTTATGATATTAGCCAAATCAGCTCCAGCCAAACCAGCCGTCATAACAGCAATCTCTCTTAAATCAACACCTTTTGCAACTTTAACGCCTTTGATATGAACATTAAGAATCTCGATTCTTCCTTCTAAATCTGGCTTATCAACTAAAACTTGTCTATCAAATCTTCCTGGTCTTAAAAGTGCTGGATCTAAAATTTCTGGTCTATTTGTTGCTGCAAGAACTATTACAGGAGCACCAGCACTATTGAATCCGTCCATTTCTGCTAATAATTGATTTAGAGTTTGCTCTCTCTCGTCATTACCGCCAATTCCGCCACTAGCTCTGCTTTTTCCAATAGCGTCAATCTCATCAATAAAAATAATAGCCGGTGCAACTTTTTTTGCTTGCTCAAATAAATCTCTTACACGACTAGCTCCAACACCAACAAACATCTCAATAAAGCTTGAACCAGTTACACTCAAAAATTCAACATCTGCTTCACCTGCAACTGCTTTTGCTAATAGAGTTTTTCCAGTTCCCGGAGGTCCAACTAGCAATACACCTTTTGGAATTTGAGCTCCAAGACTTACATAACGATCAGGATTTTTTAGAAAGTCTACTATCTCTTTAACTTCTTCTTTTGCTTCTTTGTTTCCAGCCATATCTTCAAATTTGACATTTGGTTTCTCGCTGTTTATCATTTTCTTGCTTCCACCCATTCCAAGGATTCCACCACCCATAGACTTAGCCATTCTTTTTGCCAAAAATGACCATATCAAGAAAAAGATTAGTATTGGTAAAACCCAACCGAATAACATATCACTAATTAAATTTTCTTCACTAAAAGCTCCATAAGCAATCTTTTTTTCTTCAAGTGTTTTAACTAGAGTTTCATCCGGTACAACTCTTTGAACTTTATAGCTAATTTGCTCGCCATTTGTAACTTTGCCTTTTGCTTTAATTGTTGTTTGACCAATGCCAACGTACTCAATAGAACCATTATTGATCAATGTTTTTAAATCAGAATATGAGACTGTTTTTGTTTGCTGACCATATACTGAGCCGTTTGAATTCGCATTCATATCATCTTGCGGAAATAGTGTTTTAAAAGCCATGATTGAAACAATTGAAAACACAACGAACATTAAAATTGGATTATTAAAAAATCCATTGTTGTTATTACCATTGTTATTGTTATTATTTTGACTATTATTGCTATTCTGATTACTCATTAATTTTTCCTTCTTAAAACAAATGTTCGCCATTCATTTTTTGCTATTCTTTCTAAAATCTCAAACTCTTCAAATTTTTTAAGTACTTTATCTTCATAGTTTTCAAGTATTCCTGAAAGTATTAAAATACCATCATCTTTTAAAACTTTTTTTAAGTCTTTATTTATCATTATTAAAACATCCGCAACAATATTTGCTACAACAAAATCATATTTTTCTTTAGACAATACAGCACTTCCCGTCCAAACATTTTTTGGGGTAACTCCATTTGATACAAAGTTAATAACAGCATTTTCTGTAGCTTGTGGATCAGTATCACAAATATCACAAACAGCTCCAAGTTTAGAAGCTGCTATTGAAAGAATTCCACTTCCAGCTCCAACATCTATCAGGCTATTCCCATTTTCCACGTAAGTACTAATAGCATCAAGGCAACTACTTGTAGTTTCATGATGTCCGCTTCCAAAAGCCAATGCAGGATCAATCAAAATATTTAACTTATCTTCTTTTGGCTCATACCAACTCGGATGAATATAGAATTTTCCGCAAACAACTGGTTCAATACTATCTTTGTATTTTTGAATCCAATTTTCATTTTCAATTTTTTCAAGTGTTGTTGTGCATGATATTTCTTTATCAAGAGAGTTTTGTAACTCTTGCGTAAAGTAAACAACACCAGCCTCAACCTCATCAAGCTCATCTTCGCTTCTAATAATTATTGTCTCATCAAGCTCTTCCAAAGCATCTTCAGTTAGGCTCATAATCAAATCTAAATACAATTCATAATATTTATTTGGTGTAATTTTTAATTCATAGTAATATTCGTTCAAATTTTATCCTTAATTTTGTTTTACAAAATGGTTAAGATTATAGCAAAATAAGACTTATTGACGGCTATTTTAGTTTGGATTTGATAGAAAAACAAAACTAGTTTTGTTTTAAAACTGTATCAATATCTAATAGGATTTGTTTTTTAAGTTCTACAAGATCATCGTATTTTTTATTATCTCGAATCTTATCGGTAAATTCAATTATGATTGGGGAATGTATTTCATTTAAAGTTTTATTTATTAAGTGTGTTTCAATAGCAAAGTGGCCATCTGTTGAAAGTCTATTTCCAATAAATGTAACACTTAAATATTTTACATTATCTACAATAGTAAATGATGAATAAATGCCTTCTTTTGGAGTCAAAAAGTCATTACATCTAACATTGATTGTTGGTACAAACTGTTTCTTTCCAAGACCTTGACCATCAATGTGATGTCCAGAAATTTCGTAATTACGACCCAATAATTGATTTGCTTTTTTAATATCTCCGCACAATAATAGCTCTCTAATGACTCTAGAGTGAACTGCAATGTCCTCATAAAAGAATTCATCAACAATCTCTATTTCGCCATCAAAAAGTGATTTCAAATCACCAATAGATCCACTAGCATTTGAGCCAAATTTAAAATCAAATCCAATAATTATTTTGCTTAATTTTGGATATTCTTCTTTTAGAAGCTCTACAAATTCTTTTGGTGATAAATGTTTGATATTCTCTAAAGAATAATAATAAAATGGAAAGTTTGCATATTTTTCACGATGATTTTCAGGAGTAAGATTTGCATATCCGGTCTCAATTACTAAAATTGCGCCATTAGTATCAAGTCTACTAAAAAGTTCTTGATGGGCTAAATGCATCCCATCAAAACCACCGATTGCAATACTTGTAATACTACTTTTTAAAGTAAAACAACTCTTCAATATTTCCCTCTTTACCAGCTACTTTACTTTCATTTGAGTGTATAAAGTTCCATCCCAAAATAAATGCTTCACTTATAAATCGATCTCGAACAACTCTTATTGCAAGATTGTCTTGAACCACCCCATGACTATTTCTTTTAACGCTTTGGCCAACTTCATATTGTGGTTTAAAAAGGATAATAATATCTTTTCTAGCGAGTCTATCAATATCTTTAAGAATGTTTAAAATACTTATAAAAGAGACATCACAAGTAACAACATCATAAGTTTTATTTGGATTAAATTCTCTAATATCTGTTTGCTCAAAAACAGTAATTCTTTTGTCATCTTTGATCGTTTCATGAAGTTGATTTGTTCCAACATCAACACAATCTACTGATTTAATATCGTTGTTTAATAATATTTGTGTAAATCCACCAGTACTGCTTCCTATGTCAAGAGCTTCTTTGTCTTTTAGTTCAACATCAATTTCAAATAAGAAATATTTTAATTTATATGCTGCGCGACTTACAAAAAATTCTTCTTCTAGGATTTCTATTTCCATACCATCCATATAATCAAATGATGTTTTGGTTATAATAACCCCATCAACTTTGACTTTTTTATTTCTAATAAGCTCACTTGCTTTATTACGACTTTGTACTTTTGGGTTGGTTGTTAAGTGTATATCTAATCTCATGGAGGCATTATATTTGAAGTTTGTAAAAAGTGAGTTTAACTCGATTATTGAGATAAAAAAATCAAAATTTATAGCTTATCTTTGTCCGCATCAAGAATTTAATTCTGTTATGGAAAGACTCAAAATCGAACATCCAAAAGCTAGACATTTTGTTTATGCATATAGATTTCTAAATGACTTTGATCAAATAATTGAAAATAGTAGTGATGATGGTGAACCAAAAGGAACAAGTGGAAGACCTACTCTAAAAGTTTTAAATGGAGCAGAAATAATAAATAGTGCCGTTATAGTTGTGAGATACTTTGGCGGAACCATGCTTGGAACTGGTGGTCTTGTAAAAGCCTATAGTGATGCCGTTAATCTTGTCATTAATGAGGCTGAATTTATAAACTATGAAAAACTCGAGCAAATAACCATTGAGTCATCATATACTGATTTATCAAAAACAGAATACCTACTTAACCAAATAGGAATAATTATAAACAATAAGGAATTTGGAGATAGTGTAAAATTATCACTTGAAGCTACAAGAGAAAAACTTTCAGAATTATCTCAATCACTCGATTCTTAGTGATTCTAAAATAATATCTAGTTTACTATATTACTTATAAATTATCTTTTTGTTCCCTTAATTTGTCTTTTTTACTTTTTCTTTTTCCCTTAACTGGATCTGGTCCTTTTTGTTTAACAACATCTTGAATTGCTAATTCAAATCCTAGTATAGATTCTCTACTTAATGACACATTACATCTTTTTTCTATTAATTTAAAATGTGCTTGTGATTCATTATCAATAAAAGAAATTGAAGTTCCACTTTTTCCAGCACGGCTAGTTCGTCCAATTCTGTGTATATAGTCATCAGCGCTTCTTGGTAAATCAAAATTTACAACGCAGTCAATATCATCAATATGCAATCCCCTGCTTGCTATATCTGTTGAAAAAAGAACGTTTAGTTTTTCTGTTTTAAATTCGTCAAGTGTATAAATTCTTTCGTCTTGTGTAAGATTTCCATGAAATGAATCTGCCAAAAAACCATATCTTCTAAATTTTGTAGCAATATTATCACATGCTCTTTTATTGGCCATAAAAACTAGTATTTTTTTAAATTTATTCTCCAATATAAGTGATCTAAGAAGTGGACTTCGATTTTCTTTACTAACCATAATGGCTCTTTGAATAATATTATCAACTGTAGGCTGTTCCGTTTCTATACTAATTTCAACAGCAGAATTTGTTATTTTTGAAGCTATCGAAACCATTTTTGATGGGTACGTTGCTGAAAATAATAAGTTTTTTCTTTTTTGTGGTAAGACCTTAAGTATCTCATCAAGTTCTTCAGAAAAACCAAGATCAAGCATTTTATCAGCTTCATCAAGTATAAAATATTCTAAAGAAGATAGGCTGATTTGTTTTTTTTCAATAATATCAATAAGTCTTCCAGAGGTGGCAACCATAATGTCACAGCCTTTTTGTATATCAATAAGTTGGTCGCCAATATTTTGACCTCCTATAATTGTTACTATTTTCGGCTTAAGATCAAAATCTTTGCTAAATAGTGCAAAAGTATCTGCAACTTGAATAGTTAATTCTCTGGTTGGAGTTAAAACAAGAACTTTGATTTTAGATTTTTTTGGTTGAATATTTAATGAAAGTTTATGCAATATAGGCAAAACAAAACTTGCGGTTTTTCCGCTACCAGTTTGAGCTTTTGCCATAATATCGGAACCATCAAGCACTAAAGGAATCACTGCACTTTGAATAGCTGTTGGTTTTTTGTAATTATTTAATTCTAATGCTTCATTAATTTTTGTTGTAAATTCGAACTTTTTAAATGTCATATTAATTACTTTGTGAAATCATGTTAGTAGAATCTTTTGCTGTAAGTTCATTAATTGTAGATCTTAAAGATTTAACTTCATTTTTAAACGAGTCCATCTCTTCTTTGATGCATTCTTCATCATAAGAATCAAAAGCAAATTCCATTTTTTTGCTTGCTTGTTTATAATTTGCAACTGCCATTGCTAATTTTTCTTCATATTCCTTAACTAGTATTGTATTTTCATCTAAAATCTCATTTGGCATAAATTAGTCCTCTTTTTTTGAATTATCATTATTTATAAATCTAAATTACCATAAAGATACTCATACAAAGCTAAATATGTTCCAAATAGGATAATTTTATTAAATTTATTAAAACATAAAACTACTACTTAAACGAAATTAACTAAAATACAAATATGAAGTTACTAGACAACAAAGAAAAAATATATTTACTAGATATAGAAGAATTTGACTTTCCAACACTATCAATGATGAGTAATGATTTGGTTGCGTTAGGTGGAGATTTTCATCCTCAAAGAATTGTAAATGCTTATGAAAATGGTATTTTTCCGTGGTTTATTGATGAATACAACTATATACATTGGTTTAGCCCGAAAAAAAGGATGGTTCTAGATCCACAAAAAATGAAAGTGTCAAAAAGTTTGCAGAAAACAATTAATAGTAAAAAGTTTACTGTAAAATCGAATGAGAGATTCAAGGAAGTTATTAGTAGTTGTTCAAATATCAAACGAAAACATGAAACTGAAAGCTGGATAAGTGAAGAATTCATAGATGCTTACACGAATCTTTTTGATCTAGGAGTTGCATTTAGTGTAGAAACATATTTAAATGGTGAGCTAGTTGGCGGCTTATATGGAATAATGATTGGTGATATCTTTTGCGGAGAAAGTATGTTCGCAAAAGTTAATGATGCATCAAAAGTTGCCTTTTATCATCTGTGCAATCAGGCAAAGCAAAATGGAATAAAACTGATCGATTGTCAAGTTTATAATGATCATTTAGCAAGCCTTGGGGCTTATGAAATAAGCAGGGAAGAATATTTTAAATATCTAGATGTATGAAAAAATTAAAGAGATGAAACGAATTCTTTAAATTTTTCTCCTCTTTCTTTGTATGATGAAAACTGATCAAGTGAAGCAGCTGATGGTGATAAAAGTGCTACTTCCAGTCCATTGTCAATATTCATGTTTGCACCGATTTGTTTAACTGCTTCTTCTAGTGAATAACATTTATGGCAGATATTTAAATATTGTTGAGACAGATCATACAACTTATCACAATTAGTGCCTATTGAGTAAATTTCTATATCATACTTATAAAACTCTTTAAAAAGTGGATTTAAATCTACGCCTTTGTCATCTCCGCCTAAAATGATATGGATTTTTTCTTTTTCATATCTATTTAATGCCTGAAGTGTTGCGTCAAAATTTGTAGCTTTACTATCGTCCACCCAAAGTCTATTTTTTGAATCTCTAAATTCTTCCATTTTGTGTGGATCTTGAACAAAACTATTAATTCTTTCATAATCAATATTGTCAAAAAGTATTTTATCTGCACTCATGGCAAGTAAAGCGTCCATTAGAAATGGTTCTTTAAAATTGATCTTAGATGTATCTATTCCAAAATGATTTGCCAAATCATTTGAATTTTCATAACATATTTTAAATCCATTAGTTGGATAATCCTTATATTTTGCAGGTATAATTGCGACTTCGCCTTCTTTTAAATTGTCCATAGCTTTCAATTTACTATTTTCGTATTCACTAAAACTTCCATGCCAACTTGTGTGGTCTTCAGTTATTGGGAGCAATACATAAATATTTGGCTTGGCTTTGTTTGTATAATGCATAGTAAATGATGATGTTTCTAAAATCCAAATGTTTTTTGTTCTATCCATTTTTGCCAATGGAAGCCCTATATTTCCACCACTAATTGCATTTTTGTATTTTAAAATATGTTCCATCATTGCCGTAGTAGTAGTTTTACCATTTGTTCCACTTATCCATATAGTGTATGGTGAATCTTGACAAAATAAATCATATTCACTGATTAAATTTTTTGTGCTTTTTACTAAAGCATTGTATGGTGGGATTCCAGGACTTACTACTGTAATCTCGTCACTATCTGGATCAAAACTCTCGCAGTCATTATCATCGTACAAAGTTGCATCAGCATATACTTCTTTAATAGCTTGAGCCGTTTTACCTTTTCCTAGTATTCTCATCGATTATCCTTGTCTTTTCTTTTCAACCATAATTTTAAATATATAAATTATCTGATTTTTAAACTCAAAATTGCAAGCAAATTAGCCATAAACGCAATTATCCAAAATCTAATAATAATTTTATTTTCATGCCAACCTTTTTTTTCAAAATGATGATGAATTGGGGCCATCAAGAAAACTCTTTTTTGTCGATATTTGTAGCTACCTACTTGTAAAATTACAGAAAATGCTTCAATAACAAAAATCAAACCTATTACAATCAAAAGCACTTCACTTTTTCCGACAATTGCCAGATAACCCATAAAACCACCAATTGCCAAACTTCCACTATCACCCATAAATACTTGGGCTGGATGGGAGTTAAACCATAAAAATGCTATCAAGCTCCCAATAAATGCAGCACCAACAACTGACAATTCACCAACTAAAGCGATATGTGGCATAAGCAAGTATCCGCTAAACACAAGATGTCCCGTAATATAAACTATTACAGATAATGAGAAAAATGCAATAATTGATGGGACTGTTGCTAATCCGTCTAATCCATCTGTCAGATTAACCGCATTTGTTGTTGCAACCATAACAAAAATCCAAAAAACTATTGCATAAAGTCCCATGTCAAAAATAGGTAATTTGTAAAATGGAATATATAAAGCGGTTGAATGATTTGCGTATAGCAAAACACCAACAACAGCAAATGAAGCAACTATTTGAAGAAGCATTTTTGCTCTAGGTGTTAAACCTGAATCATTTTTATTGGCAGTAATTTTTGCTATATCATCTTTGATTCCAATGGCACAAAAAGCACCTATTGCGATAAGCGCTCCAACTACATATGGATTGTTTAATTTAGCGGTGAGTATCGTCGCGATAAGTGTTCCAGCTATAAAAACAACTCCACCCATTGTTGGTGTTCCAACTTTTATTCTATGTGTATCTGGAGCGAATTCATAGATTGGTTGACTTGCTTTTCTTTTTTTTGCCCACTTAATAAATTTTGGCATAAAATACATTGTGAATAAAAAGCCTATAAAAAAAGCGAAGCCAGCACGAACCGAAATATATTGCAAGATATTAATATCTAAAAATTTGTAAAACCAGTAAAACAATTTATAAAGCCTCTTTATTGTAAAATGAGCACTAATTATACAAAAAGATTATTCAAAAAGGTTTAAAATGTTTCATAAAACTTTACTTGTGATTACAGACGGGATAGGACACAATGCCTCATCCGACTACAATGCTTTTTGCAATGCAAATAAGCCAACTTATGATTGGCTATTTGAACACGCTCCTAATAGTTTAATTAAAACCTATGGTGAATTTGTTGGTCTTCCAGATGGGCAAATGGGAAATAGTGAAGTTGGGCATATGAGTATTGGGAGCGGGAGAATACTTTATCAAGATCTAGTTAAAGTAAATCTTGAAATAAAAAACGATACTTTAAAAGAAAATATTATATTAAAAGAAACGATATTAAAATCAAATGATATTCATATTATTGGACTTTTAAGTGATGGTGGAGTCCATTCTCACATTGATCACATCTTGGCTTTAGCTAAAATTGGTGAGGAAAGCAAACCAAATGCTAATGTTTTTTTACATTTAATAACAGATGGTAGAGATGTTTCACCAAGAAGTGCTACATCGTTTTTAAACCAAATTACTCAAATATGTTCTAAAAATATTTCAATTGCAACACTTGGTGGAAGATATTATGGAATGGATCGAGACAATAATTGGGACAGAATAAAACTTGCATATGATATGTTAATGGAAGAAAATTTACAAACTCAATCTTATTCTCCTGCTGAATATATAGAAGATCAATATGCTAAAAATATTTTTGATGAATTTATAGAGCCTGCTAGATTTGGTAATTTTAATGGCATAAAAAATAACGACGCTGTTTTGTTTGCAAACTTTAGAAGTGATAGGGCTAGAGAACTTACAACTGCTTTTGCAAATCCTGATTTTGACGAATTTGAACAAAAAAAGATTAAAGTAAACATAGCAACAATGACACAATATGATAAAAACTTGCCGCTTCCCGTGATGTTTCCAAAAGAAAGTCCAAAAAATACTTTATCAGAAGTTATTTCTAGAAGTGGCTTATCCCAGCTTCATACAGCAGAAACAGAAAAATACGCTCACGTAACTTTCTTTTTCAACGGAGGCGTTGAGGATTTATTGGAAGGTGAAACAAGAACTCTTGTGCCAAGTCCAAAAGTTTCAACTTATGATTTACAACCTCAAATGTCAGCTTCTGAAGTTGGTCTAGTTGTAAGAGATGGAATGGATAAAGGTGAAGATTTTATTGTTGTAAATTTTGCTAATGGTGATATGGTTGGTCATACTGGAGTTTATGAAGCTGGAATCAAGGCTGTTGAAGCCGTTGATACTGAGCTTGGGCTAATACTTCAAAAAGCCAAAGAACAAAACTATAATCTTTTAATAACAAGCGATCATGGAAATTGTGAAATGATGAGGGATGAAGCCGGACACACCCTTACTAACCACACAGTTGGGGATGTTTTCTGTTTTATAGTTGCTGATAATGTTACAAAAATAAACGATGGCGGATTAAACAATATAGCGCCAACAGTTTTAAAACTTATGGGATTAGAAATACCAAAAGAAATGGATGAACCACTTTTTTAATGCAAAAAAATACATTCAAAGTAAATACTTTAAAAATTAAAAACAATGAAGATATTTTATTGGATATAGCATTTGATATAAAATCATCTGTAGCACTTATAGGTGAAAGTGGAAGTGGAAAATCACTTACACTAAAAGCTTTACTTGGAATGCTTCCATCAAATTTAAATGCAGAAAGTTTATTTAATAATAATTTTATCACAAATGGAAGTGAAACTGAACACATTGGATATGTTCCACAAAATCCATTTACTTCATTATCACCTTTAACAAAGATCAAAGATCATTTTTTGTGTTCTCACCAGAAGCAAAAAGAATTATTAGAATTGGTTGATATGGATATTGATAGTCTAAATAAATTTCCAATGCAGTTAAGTGGTGGACAACTTCAAAGGATAGTTATTGCATTATCTTTGGAAAAGAATCCAAAGCTGTTGTTACTTGATGAGCCAACAACAGCTTTGGATTCAACGAATAAAAGAAATATTTTAAACCTCTTGAAGTCGCTACAATCTAAATTTGGATTTAAAATGTTATTTGTAACGCACGATATCAATTCTATAAAAGATATTTGCGAAGATATACTAATATTACAAAATGGAAATATATGTGAATCCGGAAAAACAATGGAAGTTTTATCAAATCCAAAAACAAACTATACAAAAAATCTTATAGAATCAAATTTTACAAACAGGGAGTTTAGAGTTTAATATGCGAGAAACAATACAAAAAAAACTAACAACATTCGGAATGATACTTGGTATTATTTTTTTAATGTGGCTACTTTATGTTTTAAATCAAATTAGAATAGATGTAAATAAAGTTGTGGACTACAATCCTGAGCTAACAACACAATTATTTGATAAAAATAATAAATTGGTAGCAAATGTATTTGAAAAAGAAAATCGTTACTATGCGCCTTTTAAAACGATGCCAGCTCAACTTATTGAATCAATAGTTGCTGTCGAAGATACTGACTTTTTTGAACATGGCGGAATAAATCTTGAAGCTATCAACCGTGCAATTATTAAAGATATCCGTCACATGGGACTTGTTGAGGGAGCTAGTACATTAACTCAACAACTTGTAAAAACTATGCTTCTAACAAGAGATAAAAAATTTACAAGAAAATTAAAAGAAGTTATTTTAGCTTTTAGAATTGAATCATTACTAACCAAAGAAGAAATTCTAGAGAGATATTTGAATCATGTTTATTTTGGCCATAACTATTATGGAATAAGAACAGCCTCTTTGGGTTATTTTCACAAAGAATTAAATCAATTAAATCTTAAAGAGATTGCTATGCTAGTTGGTCTTCCTAAAGCTCCAAGCTTTTATGACCCAACTAAAAATCTTAAATTCTCACTAAGCAGAGGAAATCAAGTTATTACGAGATTAAAAACATTAGGATGGATCAATGAAAAACAATTCAACGATGCTATTAATTATGTTCCTATAGTTTACAATGAATCAACAACTCAAAATAAAGCTCCATATGTTGTAAACGCTGTCCTGGAAGGTTTGCAAACGAAATACCCTGATATAAGAACAGGTGGTTACAAAATAAAACTTACTATTGATTTAGGTGCCCAAAAAATTGCTGATGATGCACTACAATTTGGATATGACAGTATAAAAGGGAGAGATCAACAAGTTAACACAAGTAAAAGTACTTCTCAAACCCTAAACGGTGCAATAATCGTTTTAGACAATGCGACTGGTGGAATTATGGCCTTATCTGGTGGAGTTGATTTTGCAAAATCATCATTTAATAGAGCAATTCAAAGTGTTAGACAACCAGGAAGTGCTGTGAAACCATTTATATATCAAACTGCTATTGAAGCTGGTTACAATTCTCAAAGCCCACTGGAAGATATTGAAAAAACATTTGAATACAAAACAGATAAAAATGTTGTAAAACAATGGAAACCAAAGAATTATAAAAATGAATACAAAGGTATTATAAGTTTAAGAGAAGCACTTGTCCATTCAAGTAACCTTGCAACAATTAATCTTGTCGCAAAACTTGGCCTAAACAATGTTTATAAAAATTTACAAAATTATGGATTCACAAAAATGCCATACGATATGTCAATAACACTTGGAAGTTTTGGTGTTACGCCTCTCAAATTAAGTGAAATGTATACAATCTTCTCAAATAATGGGAAAAAAGTAACTCCTTATCTTGTTGAACAAATAGAACAAAAAGGTAAATTGATCGAGAAAGCTACTGTCAAAGAACAATATGTGACTTCACCGGCTCAAGCACTTAAAATGACGTCTATTTTAAAAGATGTTGTTGGTTATGGAACTGGTACTACAAGTGCAGTTAGCGGAATAGACATAGCTGGAAAAACTGGTACTACAAATAATAATATGGATGCTTGGTTCTGCGGATATTCTCCAACTATTCAAACTGTAGTTTGGTTTGGAAATGATGACAATAAACCGATGAGAGTAAGTGAAACTGGTGGGCGTGGAGCAGCGCCGGTTGTTGCTTATTTTTATAGAAATTGGATACAGGTTCATCCTGAAACAAAACGACATTTTGATTTTCCAGTCAGTTCAACTTCTTCAAGTACCGACAATAATGAAACAAGTGCTCCAGAAACAGAAGAAACATTAAGTCCATCTAACGTTGAATTCTAAACAGTATAATTCGCACACTACAAAAGGATAACAAATTATTTTATTAAATCAATCTACAAAAGAGCTATTTAGCTCTTTTTGTACTACAAATAACATCACTGACATGGAAATCGCTATTAAATACTTTACTGTATTTGGTGGTTTCGACATTAAAATTAACACTGAAATTCCAATTGAAACATTGATCGAAGAACATATCTTACGAAAATATACTCAAATCAGAAATGAGGTGCATTATCTAACCGGTGGATATAGTGTTGAGCATGCTATATTAACAGGAATTGCACTTGGTGACCGTAAAACGACAACAGCATTTAAAAGAGCTCATGTTAGTTTTGAAGAAGGGATGAAGTGTATTGAAAATCTTATTGAAAGACAAATTATAGAATCAGAATCATCTCAATTTTTTATAGTTGGAAAAAGAAATGAAAGTAAAATTGCAAAAAAATTATTTTTTCCTGTACCTTTCTTGAGATTCTGGTTTGCATTTATTTCGCCAATTTACAAGGGGATAAAAGATGGTGATTTTAAAGAATTTCAAACAAAATATGAAAACAAAATTGGAGAATTTAGTGACTTTATGTTTGAGGAATTGTCACTAGTATTTTTACAAAATCATATTGTCGAAGATAAAATAAAACAAATTGGTAAATATTGGGATGAAAATATTGAATTCGATTTAGTTGCTTTGACTACGCAAAATAAAATTATGGTTGGAAATTGTAAATACACAAATAATAAAGTAAAAAAAAGTGAACTTACTAAAATGACTCAAGATTGTGAAACAGCTGGAATAAAACCTGATGTTTTAATGCTATTCTCAAAAAGTGGCTATTCAAGCGAATTAAAGTCTATGAAAAATGAAAATCTTAAACTTTTTACAGTTAAGCATTTGAAGCAGTTGGTTTAATCTACAAAGCATAATCAAAACTACAAATAGGGTTTAATTCAATATTAAATCTTTATTGGATAATATTTTTCTCTAAACAAAAAGTAACAATTTATCTTCTTTTGAACTAGCTCTAAAGAAGATAAAATAAAAATTAAAGGAGCAACAAGATGAATCAGACTTTCAAAAACAAAAATAATAAAACTATAGCTATCTATTCACTGCTCCTTCTTCTACTCTTCTAATATTTTTGAGTTTTTCGGCTCAAATTTTCCGATTTTGAATACAAACATAAATAACACAAGTAACTAAAAGGGTACAAAATGTCAAACATAATAACAAATGATAAAAAAATAATAATTTTCGACACAACATTAAGAGATGGGGAGCAAAGTCCTGGCGCATCAATGAATACTAGTGAAAAAATACAAATAGCACAACAATTAGAAAAATTAAGAGTTGATGTTATTGAAGCTGGATTTGCTGCGGCTAGTCATGGAGATTTTGATGCTATTGCTCAAATTGCATCTGTAATACAAAATAGTCGAATATGTTCTTTAGCAAGAGCTTTGGATCACGATATTAAACAAGCTGGTTTAGCTGTAGAAAAAGCGAAAATGAGCAGAATTCATACTTTTATTGCAACAAGTCCTATACATATGCAATACAAATTAAAAATGACTCCAGATGAAGTTATCAAAAGAGCTATTAATGCTGTGAGTTACGCTAAAACTTTTGTTGATGATGTTGAATTCAGTTTAGAAGATGCTGGAAGAAGTGAAATTCCATTTATGAAAGAAATTATTGATGCTGTAATTGAAGCTGGTGCAAGAACTATTAATTTACCAGATACTGTTGGTTATAGATTACCAAACGAAATTTTTGAGATGGTTAAAACATTAAATTCACACATAAATAATAGAGCAATCATTTCATTGCACAATCACAATGATTTAGGCTTAGCTGTTGCTAATACTTTAGCTGGGATTAGTGCTGGAGCAAGACAAGTTGAATGTACAATTAATGGATTAGGTGAACGAGCTGGAAATGCTGCTATGGAAGAAATTGTAATGATTTTAAAAACAAGAAAAGATATGTTTGATGGTTATGATACAAACATTAATACAAAAGAAATTATGAAAGCTAGTAAATTAGTTGCAACTATTACTGGGATAGAACCTCAGCCAAATAAAGCCATTGTTGGTAAAAATGCATTTTCTCACGAAAGCGGAATTCATCAAGATGGTGTTTTAAAATGTAGTGAAACTTATGAGATTATGAAGCCTGAAGATATTGGAATTGAAAAAAATAATTCGATAGTTTTAGGGAAACATTCTGGCCGTGCTGCTTTTAAAGATAAATTATCATTAATGGGAATTGATAATTTAAGTGATGAAGAGATAAATAAAACTTTTGAAAGCTTTAAAGCGATTTGTGACAAGAAAAAAGATATTACAGATGATGACATTAGAATGATTATAACAAATGAAAAATTAGTTACGAATGTAACTTACGAGTTGGTTTCATTGCAAATTGCGAGTTGTTCTGCAGGCGTTCCTAGTTCTGCTGTTTGCATAAGATTTGAAGGTAAAGAATATACGGATGCTGCTATTGGAGATGGAACTATTGATGCAATTTTCAAAACGATAGATAGAATAACTGGATACAACGGAATACTAAATGATTATAAAGTAAAAGCCGTTAGCGAAGGTCAAGATGCATTAGCAAAAGTAACATGCAGTGTAACATTTAGCAATGAAAATCCACCGATGATAGGTCATGGACTTAGTATTGATACAATGCTTGCAAGCGCTAGTGCTTACATTAGTGCATTAAATAGTTATTTGTCAATGAAAAATTTACTTTCTAAAGAAATGACTCACAATCTTTAAAATGAGTGACTTTCTTGTTAGATTAGCTTACAGAATAGAGGGCTCTAGAACACACCACAAATTTAGAGCTTTTCTAACAGACATATTAGAAAATCATAATTCCAAAAATAAAAAAATCTTTGATGCTTTTATGATTTTTCTTGTTATAAGTACAATAGGTATACTTATTTATGAAGTCAAACATCACATTCCTATCGAAATAATCTATTATGAATATTGTGCAGTATTTATTTTTATTTTAGAATGGCTTGCAAGATATGCGATTAGTTTCGAATCACATAAACAAATAATAAGAGATTTCGAAGAATCGCAGTATCTAAATATTGACTACAAAATCTCAGAAAGTATCAAGATAATAATCAAGAGAAAAGTGTCATATATTATTTCTCCATCATCAATAATTGATTTATTAGCAATACTACCATCCTATAGACCGTTAAGAATTCTTAGAGTATTTTTATTGTTGCGCCTATTCAAGGTGCTACAATACTCAAACTCAATAAACCAATTTTTAAGAATATTTGTAGAAAAAAAACTTGAATTAACGATATTGCTCGTATTATATATTGCTATTGTAATGTTTTCAGCAACTGTTATTTATGTTTACGAAGGTGGCGGATCTAATGGTCACATGCATACGTATTGGGATGCAGTATATTGGTCGTTTGTAACTGTTGCAACAATTGGTTACGGTGATATTGTTCCACATTCTGACGCCGGTAGAATTGTTGTTTTTATACTAATAATCGCAGGACTTGCGAGTGCTGCTTTTTTTACAGCTATTGTTACAAGCGCGATGGGTGAGAAGTTAAATTACATCAAAAAAAACAAAACTATTTCTAATGCAATAAGTCTTCAAAAATATATTTTAGTTTGTGGTTATGGGAGAACATGCAGAGTTTTAGTTGATAATCTAAAAAAGAATAATCATGATGTTGTGATAATTGAGCAAAATCCTGAAATATGTACAGTTGCTGAGGACAAAGGCTATCATGTAATAAAAGATGATCCTTCCAATATAGATTTGCTTCAAAATATTGGTATTATGAATAAAATAAGTTCGGTTGTAATTTTGAGTAATGATGATACTGTTAATTTATCGATTATTCTTTCAATCAGAAGCATTAATCCTAACGTCGAAATTATATCAAGATGCAATAGTTCGAAATCAAAAAATAAACTAAAAATAGCAGGAGCTACTGATATTATTCAACTTAATGATTCTGCATCTCTTGTTGCAATGGGTTATTTAAAAAGTCCGATAGCTTATGAGGCAATAGATGATATGCTGACAGATTTTAGAGGTGCAAGTATCACTGAATTGGAAATTTTTAAAAACTCACCATTTATAGGAAAACCATTAAGTGAGATAATGTTTAACAAATTTAATATTACGTTTGTTGGGATTAGTCATAATGATGATAGAAATAATTTAAAGTTCAATCCGGCTAGAGCAGATACAATCATAGAAGAAAAAGATTTTTTAATTGTTATAGGATACGAAAAAACAATTAAATCATTTAAATCATATTTGCAATCCCCTACAAAATTTGAGGATAAATAATGCATACACCACAAATAGAAACTATTGAAGTTATAGTATATGGTTATAGTAAACTGGCCAGCGAAATATCTCTTGCTTTGCACAATGAATTTTATAATTTTATCATTATTGAGCCAGACCCGAGGATTCATAAATTTGCAATACGAGACAAATACACAGAAAATATTTCAACCAAAGAGTGCTACGATGATGATGAATTCATAAGTCATGGGATATGTAATCCAAATCTAAAAGCATTATATTGTCTTCATAATGATTTTAATAGGAATTTATTCATAACCCTTAGCGCTAGAAATCTAAATCAAGATATACCAATAATTGCTCTTTCAAGCAATGACAATGAAACAAAAAAACTAAAACTAGCTGGCGCTTCAAGAACTATTAATCCATACGAGATAGCTGGTTTAAAAATCTTTAGGCAAATAGATAAACCGCTTTCTATGAAACTCCTAGAAGAGATATTACACAACAATAGTAGATTTACAATTAAAGAAATTTCGGTTTCAAACAATTGCCTTTTTAATGGTTTATATTCAAAAAATATTGAAATTTTAGAAAAATACAATCTTGTATTACTTGGTATTCAAGATAAAGAAATTAGTAGAGAATTCATATTTAGTTCACGTGGTATAAACCATAAAATAGATGATGGAGATACAATTGTTGTATTGGGAGAAAGTGCCAACATTGATAAATTTCAAGAAGAATTAATTCACAATAAACAAGGGATGAATAATGAGAAATAAATTTTTAGAAGATGTACAAAAAGTATATCAAAACCTCACAAATAGAAAAGAAGAAGTTAATAAGCTATATGAATTTTTAGAGAATAACGAATTTGATAATTTAACAATAATAGATGAATTTGCTAGAAAACTGTCACTTGAAATGAGTGATGATCTAAGGGTTGCTTTAGTATCAAGACTTGTTAGCTTAAGAGATGATACGTTTGTTCAAGTTCTTAAAAAAAGAGAACTTAGCGAAAGTGAAATCATATCTCTTGTTGAACTTGCATATATTTTTATTAGTGATTTTTGGAATAATTATCATAATGAAACCCTAGAATTCATACATAAAGAAAATCTTTTAACACCTTTTTACAGAGAAATTTTCAAAGGTGTTTATAATGTTGGATTAAAAATGACTGTTTGGCAAAGTAGCTGGACTTCTTTAATTATAAATGGAGTAAATAAAGAACTAATCAATAAGCTGAAAACTGATGAGAAAGTGATGGAATTCTTGGAAGCTAATAATCTTTTTGATTTGGGCCATGATGAACTTACGGCTGATCGATCATACAGTATGCTTGTAAAAGACGAGAATAATGAATACAAAAGTGAAGCTTACATAAAAGCTTTCAAAAAAGAAGTTTTAGCAGTAATTGATGCTTTAGAAGAATTAAGTGACAACTTAATAGAACTAGAAGATCAAGTATATGATCAAAAATGGCAATACATAAAATATATTCAATGTCTAATAACTGCATTTAGCGAAAAAAGAACTGACAGATTGGTTCATTATTGGAGTGAAGTCGATAGGGCTTGGATGGATATCACATCTCCGATTCAAATTGGACATCCATTAGAGTATTACGAGGATCATTTTAGAAAAGCTGTTGCTTTAGAATGGGACATAAGATTAGTAAACCCAGCTTATCAAGAAGAAAACAAACGTGCATCAAAATTAAAATCTATGTCACATAAAATATACAAAGAGATAGATAAAGAAGAAAATCACAAAGAAATATTCGATTTTTGTCAAAAAAGTATCGATAAAGTACAATTATATATTGGAAGACCTGCATTATTTTTTGGAGCAGAATACAATGGGCTTTTTTCAGCACAAGTTGTTCCAAATGATGAGAAAATATCTAAAGCTTGCGGTAAAAAGATTTTTGCTTTTAGTGATGAGATTTTACAAACAACTAGAGCTAAACCATTTTTAAAACTATCTAGAGAGATTTTTGGTGATGAATTCCTCAAAAATGAAAGAAAATTCTTATTCAAAAACGATAAAGATTGGCATAAAGTTTATGACATAACTACAATTGGCCATGAATTTGGACATATCTTATGGTGTGATGAAACAACTGAATCAATAATGAACAAATCAGGAAATTTTAAAAATATAGAAGAATTTAAAGCTACAACTGGTGGATTGGTTTCATTTTTTTTGGATGATGAACATGACGAAATAGCATTAGAAAGATTCGTTATAAGTGATACAATCAAAAGAGCAATTGGACTTATTGGATGGATGGAAGTTGATGAGGTTCAACCTTACTATTGTGAAGGATTGATTCACTTAACTGGACTTTTTCAAACTGGAGTATTAGAATTTGATAAGCAAGCCAGTATATTAAAAATCACAACAAATGAGTCTGAGTTGTCAAGTTTAAAAACTTGGTATAAAAATACTTATGCATCTCTTGCCAATCATTATCTAAAAAAACAAGACGCTACTATTTGGCTAAATAATTTCGCAACAAAAGAAAATAAGTATTTTTTACCGAATAATGAGAATTTAAAAAATTTCGTTTTATACTATTTTGATAGATACAAAAAAATAGGCACAGAAATAGATTTTACTGACAAAAAAGAAAACTACCTAAACTAAAATTTCTACATTTTATCAGGAAGCAAAGTAAATATTTGCCTTCTGATAACTTCAGTATCCTATAAGTAAATAAGCCATACAATAAAGTTTATATTGACCGACAGTCAGTCATGTAGGCAAAACTTTAAAAATAAGGTATTTAATGGCAATAATCGTAGATAAAATCCAAAAAAGGAAAGATATTGCGCTTGCGTGTAAAGATCTTTTTATTACGAAGGGAATTAAAAACTTAACCATATCCGAGGTTGCATCAACAGCGAAAATTGGAAAAGGTACTATTTATGAATATTTCAAAAATAAAGAAGAAATTGTTTTTGAGATAATTGATATCTTAATACTTGAACATAACATAGATAAAAAGATTAGAATTGATTCCAAACCAACAGCGAAAGAAAAGATTATAGAATTTTTTAATTTTTTTCATGATGATAAATATATGCAACTAAGAGAGCTTTACAAAGAGTTTATATCTATAAACCTTTCAAATCAGCAGCAAGATATGAGAGAATTTCAAAGCAAATGTTTTGATAATTATCTTGGTTGGTTTAGAGAAATTATAGAAGATGGAATAGCGAAAAATGAGTTAATTCCAGAAGCAATAAATTTAGCAAATGGTTTGTTTGTGATAGGTGATGGATTTTTTATAACAAATTCATGTACAAATATAAATAAAAATCTAAAAGAGGAATTAAATACTTTTTTTGATACTTTATTTAAACTGATAGGGGTTAAAAAATGAAAAAATATTTATTATTATTGCTACCAGCTTTAGTTTGCGGAGATAATTTAAAAACAATTTTAGATTATGCTGGCAAAAACAACAATCTTGTGCAGGCATCAAAGTTAATAGAAGATTCCAGAGTACAAGACATACAAACAAAAGAAAATGCATTGTACCCATCAATAGATGTTGGTGGAAACATGCAGCATCTTAAAGAATTACCGACAGGTCAACCTGGTGATATTTACAGTGTATATGCAAAAATTAGTTATGACATTTATGATGGTGGTAAAAAATCTTCACTTGTTAATAGTGCCAAAAATGACTACAAGTCCAGCTTGTATAATTATAATGCAACGAAAGACAATCTTAATCTTGATGTTGTTCAGGATTTTTATTTAATAAAAAATCTAAAAGGCTCATTGCTTGCAAAACAAGAAGCCGGAAAATCGCTTGGTGAACAATTAAATCGTATTAAAAAATATTTTGAAGCCAGATTGGCTACTAAAAATGATATCGATAGAATACAGTCTTCATATGATACTAATAATTACGAGATCGAATCTATCAAGTTTCAAATCATTCAAGCAACTAAAACATTAGAACTCAAAGTTGGAAAAAATATAGATTCAATAGAAAATTCAACTTTTATAGAAATATTAGAGAATAAATTTGAAGAGAATAGTAATATTAAATCAATGAAAGCAAAAAGAGATGCACTTTTATCTAATATTGAAGTCATAAATAGTGCAAGTTTACCTCAGCTAAAAATCGAAAATACCTACAGTAAATTTAATTATGGTCAAACTAATGAAAATCATCCAGCTGGACTTGATAATCAAAATAATTTAACTCTAACAGCTAGCATGAAACTATATGATTTTGGTGTTAATAAAAGCGAAAAGCAATCGGTTATGATTCAAGCTCAGGCATTAAGTAAAGAAATTGACTACAAAATAGAAGAGCAAAAAATTCAGAATAATATTTCTATTGCAAGAATTATGGCAAGTAAAGCAAAAATAAATAGTTCTCAAAGTGCTTTAAAAGCTGCAAAAAGTGCTTTTGAAGTCATGACTGAAAAATACAATGCTGGACTTGTTGATTACGTTTCATATCTTGATTCTTTAACTTCAAAAACGAATGCAATAGTTGCGCATGAAATATCATTAAATGAACTACAAACTGCGTATGCAATCTATTATTATTATAATGGTAAGAATTTACAAGATATGATCAATACAGGAGATTTAAAATGAAAAAAATAATTATGTTTTTACTTGGTTTAGCTTTGGTAGCAAATGGCGAAGAAATTTATGCAACGTTTTATGTTGAAGCATCCAAAAGTTCGAATCTAGCTTTTGATACTAGTGGTATTGTAAAAAACACATTTGCAGATGCATCAAGTGTTGTAAAGAAAGGTCAAAAATTAGCAGAATTAAACAGTGAGGAGCTTGGAGCATCTTTGGCAATTGCTAAAGCTGCTGTTGAAAGTGCTGAAGTTAATTTGAAATTTGCTTTAAAAGATTACGATAGACAGGTTCAAGTAAAACATTTAATTGATGAAGCTCAATTTGACAGATATGTACTTGCGCTTGAAAGTGCTAAAGTAAAATTAAGTGAAGCAAAGGCTAATCTTGCTTACAAAAAAACACTTTACAATAAAACTGTTTTATATGCTCCTTATGATGGAGTAATTGTTGATAGACTTATTGATAAAGGTGATGCCGTAAGTGGTGCGCAATTAAAAACCGCATTTAGAATACAAAGTTCAAGCGAGAGAAAACTTATTTTAGAATTCGATCAAAAATATTGGCAAACAGTCAAAAGTGGGCAAGTTTTTAAATTTACTATTGATGGTGATTTACGTACAAGAACTGCAAAAATTACAAAAGTATATCCATACGCAAACAATACGAACAGAAAAATGAAGGCTGAAGTTAGAGCTGGTGGTTTTTCAGTTGGCCTTTTTGGAAATGGCTACATAACAACAAGTAGTAAGTAAAATAAAAAAAATAATTCAACAAATTAGAAAGAATAAATACCATGTATAAATTAGCACTAAAACGACCAATTACAACTTTGATGTATGTAATTACTCTAATAATCTTCGGGTATATGAGCTTCAAATCGATGCCATCAGCGCTATTCCCAAATGTAGATTTTCCAATAGTTACAATCAAGACGGCTTATCCTGGAGCTGAATCAAGCACAATGGAATCTCAGGTTACAGATAAGCTAGAAGAAGCTGTTTCTAGAATCGATGGAATAGATAGTATTACTTCAACTAGTAGTAATGGAATGAGCGTTGTAATTGTGAAATTCTTTCTTGAAAAAAATATCAACGAAGCAACGAATGATGTAAGAGATAAGGTTTCAGCGGTAAGATTACCTACAAATGCTAAATCGCCGCTAGTTAGTAAACTTGATATTGGTGGGGCGTCCGTGGTGAATGTTTTCTTAACTGCCAAAAATGATACTTTGGCTAATCTTATGATATTCGCTGATGAAAAAGTTAAGCCAAGAATTGAAAAACTTGGTGGTGTTGGTGCTATAAATATCATAGGATACAAAAATAGAGAAATCAAAATATTCCCAAATATCGATTCTCTAAACAAGTATGGTGTTACAATCACGGAATTAAATAATGCTGTTGCAAAAGAAAATATCAAAGTTGGTGGTGGAAAACTTATCACAAATACAAGAGAACTTGTGTTAAAAACTCAAGCTGATGCATTAAGTGTTGACGAACTGAAACAAATTCAAATAAAAGACAATATTAAATTAAGTGATATAGCAACTGTTGTAGATTCTTTAAGTGATGCCACAAGCTATGCATCACTTAACGGTACAGAAGGTGTTATGCTTGAAGTTCAAAAAATTTCAGGAACAAATACTATCGATATTGTAAATAAAGTAAAAAATGTTATACCTGAGGTGCAAAAATTAGCTGGGAACAAATATGATGTAAAGATCTTAAATGATACCTCACCTTTTATTATTGAATCTTTAAGAGGTGTTGAATTTGACCTTATGTATGGTGCTTTTTTAGCAACAATCATTGTTTTTGTGTTCTTGCGAAACATAACAATAACATTTGTTTCAGCCTTATCAATACCTGCTTCAATTATGGGTACATTTGCTCTAATGGATTATATGGGATTTGAATTAAATAAAATGACACTAATCGGATTAACTCTAGCAATTGGAATCATTATTGATGATGCTATTGTTGTAATTGAAAATATTTACAAAAAAATGGAAGCAGGTCTTGGTAAATATGAAGCAGCTTACGAAGGCACGAAAGAGATGGCATTTACTATTCTAGCTATATCTGCAATGCTCTTGGCTGTTTTTGTACCTGTTTCATTTATGAGTGGGATAGTTGGGCAATTCTTTGAAAGCTTTGCAATGACTGTAGGATTTGCTATTATTATATCTTATACGATTGCTTTAAGTTTTATTCCAAGCTTAAGTGCTAGAACCCTAAACAAAGGGGAAAGCAAAATATACAGTATGACTGAGCCATTTTTTAAATCACTTGAAAAAGGCTATGAAAAGCTACTTATCTTAACGTTAAGATTTAAATATATAGTCATTTTTGTAGTTTTTGCAATGCTGATTGGATCATTGAGCTTATTTCCAAAGATTGGTATGGATTTTATTCCAAAGGAAGATAAAGGAGAGTTTGAAATAGCTTTAAAAGCTAATGCTGATATTTCACTTGAAGAGATGATTAAAAAAACTAAATCAGTAGAAAATATGATTAAGAAAGATAAAAATGTTGAATATACAACTTTAAGTGTTGGTAGCAATTCTCTTCTTGAGAAACATAAAGCAGTAATATATGTAAAGCTAATTGAAAAAAGCAAAAGAGAGCTTAATCAAGAAAATATTGTACAAAACTTTCGCCAACAATTAATACCATTTAAAAAAGATATGTTTATAACTGCTGCTGCTATACCAAATATTAAAGGGGCTGGGGTAGCTGTTCCATATCAAATTATTTTAAAATCTGATTCATTAGAAGACCTAATGATTGCCAAAAAGAATCTTACTGAATATCTGGCAAAGAAAAAAGGTTTTGTTGATATTGACACTAACCTTGACGAACCAAAACCACAGATTGAACTTAAGATCTTAAGAGATAGAGCTAATAATCTTGGAATATCTGCATCACAAATTGCTGAAGTGATTTCAACTGCGTTTTCTAGTGATATGGAGATTTCATATTTTGAACAAAATGGTAAACAATACAATATAACTTTAAGACTAAATGATCAAAATAGAGTTAGCCTTAATGATGTTAAAAAATTACAACTTAGAACAAAAAATGGTGATCTTGTATTTATAGATGGGCTTGTAGAATTCACTAATAATAATGCACTTGGAACAATAAATCACTTCGATCGACAAAGACAAGTAACAGTCTTTGCTGATCTATTTGGACTTGATTTGGGTGGTGCCGTAGCATATACAAAAGCTGAAATTGATAATCTTATGCCAAAAGGTGTTACTTACAGATTTACAGGATTTGCTGAAGAAATGGTAAAAACAGGCCAAGCATTTGGTGCAGCAATTGGCCTAAGTGTAATTCTCATGTTTATTATTTTAGCTATTTTATATGAATCGTTAATTCAACCAATCATAATAATGGTTGCTCTACCGCTAAGTATTATTGGTGTTATGCTAGCCCTATATATTACTGGATTACAATTTAGTTTATTTGTAATGATAGGATTTATGTTGTTAATGGGTATGGTAGGCAAAAATGCTGTCTTGCTTGTAGATTTTGCAAACAATGCAATGAAATATGGAAAAGATGCAGAGGAAGCTTTAATTGAAGCAGGAGAAAAAAGACTTAGACCAATCCTAATGACAACTATTGCTATGGTATTTGCCATGTTACCACTTGCACTTGCAACAGGCTTAGGAAGTGAAAGCAAAGCACCTATGGCTATCGCCATCATTGGTGGCTTAATAAGCTCAATGATACTTACCTTGTTTGTTGTTCCTGTAATATACAGATTAATAAGCCCTGCTGATAGATGGCTCAGAAAGTATTATGAATCAAAAGAAGAAGTTAAAAACGATAGTTTTTAACTTCCAATAAGATATTTTAACACTATTTAGAGTCAATACATCTCCATTGTTGATTCATTAACCTTATCCAAAAATTGGTATGAGGCTGTAACGATATCATCTGATGTGAATATGATTTGCACTATATAGAAAACGCGCAAGATAAAAGTTAGATTATTGAAAGTGCCTATAAATTTGGCTGAGATAAGTTAGTTATTGTATCACTTACTACAAAAGGGAGCAAAAGCAAATTTATGAATTTGACCCTTATTGAAGCAGCATAATGTCTGGTATTGAAATTATAAGATAACCTCAATCTCTCTAGAATCATTTACAACTTTTTTTTCTTTTACTATTCTGTCCTCTTTTAGTTTTATAGCTAATTCTCTATCAGTAATAGCAAGAATTTGCATAGCAAGATAAGCGGCATTTACTGCTCCAGCTTTTCCAAGTGCAACTGTTGCAACAGGCATACCAGCAGGCATTTGAACTGTACTAAGCATAGCATCCATACCATCCATAGCTCCACCTTTCATTGGTACACCAATAACTGGTTTTGTAGTACCTGCAGCTAGTGCACCAGCTAGATGTGCTGCCATTCCTGCAGCAGCAATAAATACTTTTGCTCCTTTTTCTTCAGCTTCTTTAATATATGTTTTTGTTCGCTCAGGTGATCTATGTGCTGAACTTATTATAAGTTCATATTTAACACTAAACTCTTCTAATGTGTCTGCACAATTCTTCATTATTTCATAATCACTTTTACTTCCCATTACAATCGAAACGAAATTCATTTTTGGTCCTATTTTTAAATTTTTGTTATGTTATCAAATCTTTAATTAACATCAAATTCATAATGTCAAGATCTTATTTATATACTGTTCTACTCTACGAAATCTTCTGTTTCTATTCTAAAGATAGTTAGATATGGTAGCTTTACAGGGAGTCTAATTGGATTAATATTTCCACTATGAACAGACTCTAATTCTTTTCCAAGTTGTGTAATAATTTTTTTAAATTTTATAAAATACGTTCCATCTTCTTTTTGATAAATTGTTCCTATTTCATTATCGCAAGTTTCAATTTTTGAGCCAAGTGGTGCAAAAATTTCAACTTCCTCATTTAAATAAGTTTTGTATTTACAAAGAAAATGTTCACCATCTTCCATAACAAGTCCGCTAACTTCAAAAGCACCTTTACTCATAGTGTAATCATGATTTTCAGTACCTTGTCGCTCAAATGGTTTGTGAACTAAATACGCATCTGTAAATCCACGGTTCTTCGTAGTTCGAAGCTCATCTTGGTATTTTTTTGCGTCAAATTTACCAGCATAAGAATCATCTATGGCCATTCTGTATGTATAAGCTGTAATAGCTGCATAATAAGGTGATTTGGTTCGGCCTTCAATCTTAATACTATCAACTGCACCGCTTTCTAATATCTCATCAACATGCGAAGCAAGATTCATATCTTTAGCATTAAAAATGTATGTTCCAATTTCAGGCTGCTCTTCTAATCTAAAGAGTGTTCCGTGATTTTCATTGCCTGCATATAATGTGTATTCGAATCTACAATCATTTGCGCAACTTCCTCGATTAGGAACTCGACCCATTTGCACCGCACTCACAAGACATCTTCCACTATAAGCAAAACACATGCTCCCATGTACAAATATTTCTATTTCAAGATCAGGTAATCTTTTTTTAATCTCTTCAACATCTTTTAAACTAATTTCTCTTGCGGCAATAATTCTTCTAACGCCCATATCGTAATAAACTTTGGCATCAAGATAATTCATAACATTTGCTTGAGTTGAAAGGTGAATTGGAATGTGAGGAGCTATTTCTCTACAAAGTCCAACAACTCCAGGAGTAGCAACAATTAGAGCATCTGGACCTAATTCACTCATTGCTTTTATGTGATTTTTAAGTAACTCGATTTGAGAATTGAAAGGAAATCCATTGATCGTTACATAAACTTTTTTACCAAGATTATGAGCATAGTCTATTCCTTCTTTGAATGTTTCAAGTGTAAATTCTTTTCCGCTTCTAATTCGTAAAGAAAAATGACTAACTCCTCCATAAACTGCATCTGCTCCATATGCAAATGCTATTTTTAATTTTTCTAAATTTCCCGCTGGGGACAATAATTCTACTTGTTTCATATGACTCTTTTTAATTAATGTTGTGTTTGACTTATTCTTTATTATATCAAAGCTAGATTAAATTATTTAAAATGTAATCAAAAAGAGATTATCATATTCTAAACTATTTCAATTTTTAAAGCAAAAGGAAATAAGATGAAAGAAAAAGTTTATGTTCTTGATACAAATGTAATATTACAAAATATTCAAAATAGACTTAGATTTTACATTGTTTGATGGAGAAAAGCCAATTAAGATCGATGCAATCTCAACTATAAGGAAAAGACTAAAAAAATCTATTTTAAATACGGTTCCATTTTATTTGTACTCAAACAAAGAAAATATTAGTAATGAGATGATTGTGGAGATAAAACAAATACTGATTGATTGTTTTTAAATGAGAAAATAGCAAATAAGGCCTGAGCCTTATTTAACTACACATTATGAATAAAATTGATTTTTCTATTTCTATAAAGACCTGTTCCAACTGGTATTGTTCTACCAATTACAACATTTTCTTTTAAGTCTGTTAGCATATCTATTTTCGAACTAATAGCAGCTTCAGTTAAAACTTTTGTAGTTTCCTGGAATGATGCAGAAGATATAATACTATCACTTGTAACGGCAGCTCTTGTAATACCTAAAAGTATAGGTTCAGCAATAGCTGGTTCTCCGCCAATTTTGATGATTTTACTATTTTCTTCATTGAATCTTCTTTTTGAAACCATATCACCAGTAACAAATTTAGTATTTCCAGAATCAACAATGCTAACTTGTCTAAGCATTTGAGATAAAATAACCTCAATATGTTTATCAGCAATGCTAACACCTTGACCTCGGTAAACACCTTGAACTTCAGCAACTATAAATTCATTTAGAGCTTTTTCACCTAAAATTTTAAGAATATCATGACTTGCTTTTTGTCCATCTGTTAATTGCTCACCAGCATGTACAAACTCTCCATCTCTTACAAGAATTTCTCTATTTTTATCAATTAGATTTTCGCTTTTGTTTCCAGCATTATCTGTAATAGTAAGTCTTTGTTTATTTCTAAGTGGTTTTCCAAAACTGATTACACCATCAAACTCAGCTAAAACAGCTATATTTTTAGGTCTTCTAGCTTCGAATAATTCAGAAACTCTTGGAAGACCTCCAGTAATATCGCTTGATTTTGCAACTGCTTTTGGTGTTTTACCAATAATATCAGCAACTTTGATATCTTCACCATTAGCAACATTGATAGAAGTTTTAGACTCAAGAACATATGCTCTAATTTCTTCATTTTTACCATGAATAATAATTGTAGGTTTATATGCAGCTGGTATATATTCATTTACAACCAATTTAGAAGTTCCAGTAAGTTCATCATATTGCTCACTAACTGTTAAACCTGGAATGATATCTTCAAATGAAACTTTACCATCAATCTCCGCAATTGTTGGATTCGCATATGGGTCCCATTGTGCAACAATTGTATGCTCTTCAGTTGCAGGTTTTGCAATAACATCACCTTTTTTAACAATATCATTGTCATTAACTTCAAGCACAGAATCTCTAGATATGTAGAATCTAGCAGCTTCTCTATCTTCACTATCAACAATAACAGCAAAGAATCCTTTTTTATAAATTACGTCACCTTTTTTCATATCATGAATTCTTTCAAGATAATCACCAACAAGTTTGTAATATTTAACAGTACCAGCTTCTTTTGTTCTGATTTCAGTTGTTACAGGAGCACCGTCAGCAACTAATAACTCAGATGCATATGGAATTCGTGAAGGAACATTCCAACCGTCTTTAATTATCTCAACGATTGATTCTCCTCTTTCAACTGTATCACCATCAACATATGGAAGATACATTTTAGCTTCAATTTTACCACTAACACCTGCAAGTTCATTTGGTTTTGCAATATCAGTTTTTCTTAAATAGTATTTTTTAGTTTCTTTATCACCAGTTACAACCAATACAATCTCTTCATGTGTTGTTTGGATAGAGATTTTTCCATCAAATGGAGCATTAATTTTTGGCTCAACAAGTAAAACTGCAGCATTTCTTCTATTAGCAACTACATTTTTCCCTTCTTTTGAAAGGTATGTTTTTACATTGTAGTATCTCAAGAATCCTTCACTAGTAGCTTTTAATTCTTTTTCTGCTTGAGTAGCACTTGCTGTTCCCCCAACGTGGAATGTTCTAAGAGTCAACTGCGTTCCTGGTTCACCAATAGATTGAGCAGCTAGTACTCCAACTGCCTCACCTGGATTAACTTTTCTTTGTTCCCCAAGATTTAGACCGTAACATTTAGCACAAAGTGAATTTTCTGCTTTACAAGTTAAAGGTGTTCTGATTGTTACAGATTTAACACCAGCATCAGCTACTATTTTTGCATCATCTTCACTAATTAAAGAACCTTCACTGAATAAAATTTCATTTGAAATTGGATCAACTATGTCATTTGCAATAACTCTTCCAGTAATTCTTTCAGCTAATGTTTCTACAAGTTCATTTCCGTCTGTAATACTACTAATTGTAATACCTTCATGAGTTCCACAATCCTCAATAGAAATTCTTACATTTTGAGAGATATCTACAAGTTTTCTTGTTAAATATCCTGCATTTGCTGTTTTAAGAGCTGTATCTGCAAGTCCTTTTCTAGCACCATGAGTAGAAATAAAGTATTCAAGAACATTTAGTCCTTCTCTAAAGTTAGAGATAATTGGTGTTTCAATAATTGAACCATCTGGCTTAGCCATAAGTCCCCTCATACCAGCTAGCTGTCTAATTTGAGCTGCTGAACCCCTTGCACCTGAATCTGCCATCATATAAATAGAGTTAAATCCATCTTTGTCAGTTTTAACTAAATCCATCATTTCTGTTCCAAGCTTATTGTTTAGAAGAGTCCAGATATCAATAATTTTATTGTATCTTTCTTGCTCTGTTAAAAGACCTTGGTTGAATTGTTTTTGAACCTCAATAACTTCTTTTTTAGCACTTGCTACAAGACCTTCTTTAGATTCAGGAATTCTAATATCATCAATAGAAATTGAGATACCTGCCATTGTTGCATATTTAAATCCTAGATTTTTTAAATTGTCAAGGAATCTTGGAGTTACAGCATAACCACCATATTTATAAATATAATCAACTAGAGCACCAATATCTTTTTTCTTCAAGATTTTATTCCAGAATGAAACCGGAACGAAGTCTGGTAAGATATTTTTGATAATCATTCTTCCAACAGTTGTTGTAATAACATGACCATCAAGAATTGTTCTAATTTTTGCATGAATATCAACTTTTTTGTGCTCAAGAGCCATTAATGCCTCATTTAAGTCTGTAAATATTTTGTGCTCACCTTTTACGCCATCTTTTTCAAGAGTCATATAATAAAGACCAAGAATCATATCTTGCGAAGGTACCGCTAAAGCTCTACCTGACGCAGGAAGAAGAATATTCATAGAAGACATCATTAAGATTTTAGCTTCTGCAATTGCTTCTTGACTTAAAGGTACGTGTACAGCCATTTGATCCCCATCAAAGTCGGCATTAAATGCTGAACATACAAGTGGATGCAATTGAATAGCTTTTCCATCAATTAGAACTGGATGGAATGCTTGAATTGAAAGTTTATGTAGAGTTGGAGCTCTATTTAGCATAACTGGATAATCTTCAACAATTTCAGCTAAACATTCCCAAACTTCATTTGTTTCGTTTTCAATCAATCTTTTTGAAGCTTTAAGTGTAGTTGCATATCCTTTTTCTTCAAGTTTTGCCATAAGATGTGGTTTGAACAATTCTAACGCCATTTTTTTAGGTAAACCACATTGGTCCATTCTAAGTGTAGGTCCAACAACGATTACAGATCGACCAGAGAAGTCAACCCTTTTTCCAAGAAGATTTTGTCTAAATCGACCTTGTTTACCTTTAATAATTTCAGAAAGTGATTTAAGTGGTCTTTTGTTTGCACCTTTAACTGCATTTGCAGTTTTAGCATTATCAAATAGTGCATCAACAGCCTCTTGTAGCATTCTCATTTCATTTCTAATAATGATTTCTGGAGCATCAAGTTCAACTAGTCTTTTAAGTCTGTTGTTTCTATTGATAACTCTTCTATAAAGGTCATTAACGTCAGAAACAGCAAATTTACCGCCGTCAAGTGCAACTAGAGGTCTAATATCAGGAGGAAGTACAGGTAAAACTGTAAGCATCATCCACTCAGGTCTATTTCCACTATTTAAGAAATTTTCAACTACTTTCAATCTTTTTACAATTGATTTAATTTTAGCTTCTGATTTAGTATTTTGAATATCTTCTTTAAGACTATTTAAAAGGTCAACCAAATCAAGATTTTTTAACATATTTAAAACAACTTGTCCACCCATTTTTGCAGAAAAACCAGTGTCGTCATAATGTTCTTCAATTTGTCTATATTGTTCTTCATTTAAAATATCATATTTTAAAACTTTTTTTGATGCGTCACTATCATAGTATGCTTCACCAGGATTTTCAACAATATATGCTTCATAGTAAAGTACTCTTTCAAGATCTTTTAATTTAACACCAAGAAGCGTTCCTATTCTTGAAGGAAGCGAACTAACCATCCAGATATGTGCAACAGGAGCAACAAGATCAATATGTCCCATTCTGTGTCTTCTTACTTTTGAGCTTATTACTTCAACTCCACATTTTTCACAAACTACGCCTTTGTATCTCATCTTTTTGTATTTTCCACAAAGACATTCGTAATTTTTTACTGGTCCAAAGATTTTTGCACAAAAAAGTCCATCTCTCTCAGGTTTTAGTGTTCTATAGTTGATAGTTTCAGGTTTTTTAACTTCTCCAGAAGACCAAGAAAGAATTTTCTCAGGACTAGCTAGATTAATTTGAAATGCTGAAAAATCTTTTGGTTTGTCTAATTCGCCTATTTCAATAGATTTCAATATTTTTTGCTCTCCAGCAAACGATGTTACATAATTACTACTCATCTGTTTCTACCTCTTCATAAATTTCTACGTCAAGTGCAAGTGCTTGAAGCTCTTTTGTTAATACAAAGAATGTTTCTGGGATACCTGAATTAGGCACATTCTCACCATTTGAAATAGCTCTGTAAGCTAGTGTTCTACCTTCAACGTCATCTGATTTAGTTGTAAGCATTTCTCTAAGAACTGCTGTAGCTCCGTAAGCTTCTAGAGCCCAAACTTCCATCTCTCCAAATCTTTGTCCACCGAATAGTGCTTTTCCACCAACTGGTTGTTGTGTTACTAATGAATATGGTCCAGTACTTCTAGCATGAACTTTTTCATCAACTAAGTGATGTAGTTTTAACATATACATTACACCAACGTTAACTCTTTCGATCATTTTTTCACCAGTCATACCATCATAAAGTGTAGTTTTACCATCTGGATCCATTTTTGCTAATTGGAATAATTTATCAAATTCTTCTTGTTTAGCTCCATCAAATACTTGTGTTGCAAATTTAACACCTTTGCTCCAATCTCTAGCATAATCAATAAGTTCTTCATTAGTAATACTATTTAAGAATTCTTTACCATGCATTAATTTTGCTACATCAGCGATTTCAATCATTTTAGCTCTTAAGTCAGCAATAAAAGTATCTTTTTGGTCATCAAACATTTGTTGTATTTGAGTTCCTAATTTTTTACCAACAATTCCTAAATGAACTTCAAGAATTTGTCCAATATTCATCCTTGATGGAACCCCTAGTGGATTTAATACAACATCAACAGTACTACCATCTTCTAAATAAGGCATGTCAACTTCAGGTACAATATTTGATACGATACCTTTATTTCCATGTCGTCCAGCCATTTTATCCCCAACTTTGATTTTTCTTTTAGTTGCAATATAAACTTTAACTTGTTTAATAACACCACTTGGCAAGATATCATCGTGTTCTAAAATATTGATTTTCTCTTCATGAGCTTCTCTTAATTTTGTTTTTTCTTTAATAAAATGCTCTTTAATGTTGTTGTATTCTTTTGAAATATTATTATCATAAGAAGCAACAAGTTTTTTCATAGCAAATCTATTGATACTTTGAAGTTGTTCTTCAGTTACCATATCACCTTTAGCAAATGTAACATCACCAAGCTCAACATCTTTTGCGATTTTATTTTTAGATAATAATGAATTGATTTTTAAAATCTCTTCTCTGTCTAACATTAATAGTCTATCGTGATGTTCAATATCTAATTTAGATTTTTCTAATTCCATAGATTTTACTGATCTATCGTCTTTTTCATAACCTTTTTTCGTAAATACTTTAATATCAACAACAGTACCTTCCATAGATGCTGGACAATACATAGATTTATTTATAACATGTCCTGCTTTTTCACCAAAGATAGCTCTAAGTAATCTTTCTTCAGGAGTTGGTTTGATTTCACCTTTTGGTGTAACTTTACCAACCATAATCATTCCTGGCTTTAAGTATGTACCTATTTTAACAATACCACTTTCATCAAGATGATCTATAGACTCAGATTTTACACCTGGTAAATCTTTAGTAATTTCTTCATTTCCATGTTTAAGTTCTCTAGCTTCAATTTCTTTCTCATAAATATGCACAGATGTAAATGCATCTTCTTTTATAAGTCTTTGTGAAAGAACAATAGCATCCTCGTAGTTATACCCATTCCATGGCATAAACGCTACTGTTGCATTAATTCCAATAGCAAGCTCTCCGTTATCCATTGATGGTCCATCAGCGATAACTTGGCCTTTCTCAACAATTTGACCCTCTTTAACAAGATTTCTTTGACCAAATGTTGTATTATTATTTGTTCTTTGATTTTTTCTCAATAAGTATTGATCAATAAACGCACCATTTTCATCTTCACCTTTAATGTAGATGTTAGTTGCATCAGCTTTTTCAACAATTCCAGAACGACCAGCTTTAATAACTGACCAAGAATCTCTAGCAATAATTTTTTCTAATCCTGTTCCAACAATAGGAGATTGTGGTTTCAACAATGGAACCGCTTGTCTCATCATGTTTGAACCCATTAGAGCTCTATTCGCATCATCATGCTCTAGGAATGGAATTAAAGATGCAGCAACACCCATAACCATTTGCGAAGAAATATCAATAAGTTCAACTTTTGAACTTTCAACCATCATAATTTCGCCGTCAATTCTACCTTCTATAAGAGTATCAGCTATTTTTCCAGATTTATCTAATCGTGTAGATCCTGGAGCAATTGTTTTACCTTCTTCTTGCGTAGCAGTAAAATATTCGATTTCATCAGTTACTAAACCATTTACAACCTTCTTGTAAGGAGTTTCAATAAATCCTAAATCATTTACTTTAGAGTAAGTTGACAGAGTATTAATAAGACCAATGTTTTGACCCTCTGGAGTTTCAACTGGACAAATTCTTCCATAATGTGTTGGATGTACGTCCCTAACTTCAAATCCAGCTCTCTCTTTTACAAGACCACCTTCTCCAAGCGCCGAAAGTCTTCTTTTGTGTGTAACTTCAGATAATGGATTTGTTTGATCCATAAATTGTGAAAGTTGACCACTTGTAAAGAATTCTGTAATTGTAGATGTAATCATTTTTGACATAATTAAATCATGAGGCATAAGCTCTTCAAGACTTCCACTCAAAGTAGTCATTTTGTCTCTAATTGCTTTTTGCATTTTTACAAGACCATTATGTAATTCATTTGCAAGAAGTTCACCAATTGATCTAATTCTTCTATTTCCAAGGTGATCTCTATCATCGATATGACCATGTCCTGATTTAACTTTGATTAGGTATTGGATTGTTTTAATAATATCTTCATAAGTAAGAACAGTTACATATTCTGGAACAGTAACACCCAACTTATGATTCATTTTCATTCTTCCAACTTTAGTTAAATCGTATCTCTCTGGATCAAAGAATAATTTTCTAACAAATTCTTTAGCAGCATCAGCAGTTACTGGCTCACCTGGTCTCATTACTTTATATATTCTGATTGCACATAAATCATTTTCATCATCTATTTGCTCAGTTTGTCTTAATAATTTAATCGACTCACTATCAGTTTTGAATGCTCTAATAATAGAATCATCAATTCCATCAGCCAAGTCATTGGCAATATTAAATTCTTTAAACCCAAGATCAAGAAGTTTTTTTAATTTTAAGTCATCTAACTGTGTTAATGAATCAAATAAAATTTCACCACTATTTGGATCATATATACTTGAGGCAGTATGTCTTTCCATTAGTAATTCAACTGGATATTCAACTAATTTAAGACCACCATCAGCTAAAGCTTTTGCTTTTCTTTCAGTAAGTCTCTTTCCACTAGCAATAATTAGATTACCTTTGTCATCAATAAGGTCAAATTCAACTCTTCCTGTGAAATCTTCTGCATTAAATACTCTTAAAAATTTATTATTTTTTACTTTAATATTTACGATTGGATAGAATAATTTAATAATATCTTCTTTTGTGTACCCTAAAGCTCTTAAAAGAATAGTTGCAGGAACTTTTCTTCTTTTATTGATTCTTACATAAAGTACATCTTTTGCATCATATTCAAAATACAGCCATGAACCTCTATTTGGTATAATTTGTCCTGTATAAATTAATTTATTAGAAACTGTTGCAGCCTCTTCTTCTTTAAAAATAACACCTGGACTTCTATGTAATTGATTAACAACAACTCTTTCTACACCATTTACGACAAATGATGTTCTATCAGTCATTAACGGAATTTCTCTAATGAAAATAGCTTGTTCTTTAATGTTTTTAACACCTATCTTTTCACCAGTTTTTTCATCAAGCTCCCATAATGTAAGCTTAACATTGATTTTTAAAGGAATTGAATATGTTAATCCTCTAACCATAGATTCATTAACATCATATTTTGGTTTTCCAACCTCACTGTTAACATAATCTAATGTAAATCTATTTTGAGCATCATGTAATGGAAATATTGATTTGAAAACTTTTTCAATTCCTGCTTCTGAACGATTTTCCTCGTCAACCATTAAAAAGTTTTTATAGCTGTTTTGTTGTAGTTGTAGTAAATTTGGGATTTCGATTTTTTGTGGATTTTTAGCAAAATCTACCCTTAATCTATTACCAGATTTTAATGAATTTAACATAGAATACCTCATAATTTTTTGTATTTGAATTGCTTTTTTAATAAAGCCTAAAAAAGCACTCTAAGATACATGAAAAACATATATCCTAGAATGCTAACCTTTTTAAACCATTAATGCTTCGCAAAAAAAGCGAAGCATTTGAGGTTTTTTAAATAAATAAAATTATTTAATTATAACTTTTGCACCAGCAGCTTCTAATTGAGCTTTTGCAGCTTCAGCAACGTCTTTTGGAACACCTTCTTTAACTACTGAATTAGCTTCTTCTGACATAGTTTTAGCTTCTTTTAGTCCAAGACCAGTTAACGCTCTAATTTCTTTAATAACGTTAATTTTTTTATCACCAGCATCTACAATGATTACTGAGAATTCAGTTTGCTCATCAGCAGCTTCAACAGCAGCTACAGCTCCACCAGCAACAGCAACAGGTTGTGCTGATACTCCAAATTTTTCTTCGAATTCTTTTACTAATTCTGAAAGTTCTAATACACTTAAGTTAGAAATAAATTCTAATACATCTTCTTTAGAAATTGCCATTTTAATGTCCTTGTTATTTTTCTTATAATTGTTCTTGTAAATAGATATTTACAACACATACTTTAGCTTTTTATTAAATATAATTAAGCTGCAGTTTCTTCTTTTTGTCTTCTAAGAGCATCAAGACCGATAGTAAAGTTTCTAACAGGTCCCATCCATACAGAAGCAAGCATTCCAAGTAATTCTTCTCTTCCTGGTAATTTAGCAAATGCATTAACTTTAGCAGCGTCAGCAATTTGACCTTCAATAATACCACCTTTGATGATAAAAGTACTTTTGTTTTCTGATGCGAATTTTTCAGCAACTTTACAAGCAGTGATTTGATCATTAGCCCAGATAAACATATTCTCAGCTTTTAAGTCAAGTAAAGGTAAATCAGCATTTTTAAGTGCAACGTTTACAAGAGTATTTTTAGCAACTCTAACTTTAACACTTGATTCTTTTGCAGTAACCCTTAAAGTTTCAAGATTTCTATGTGTTGAACCTTTATAATTAACAACAACAATCGAACCTGCAGCTTTAAATTCTTCAGTAAGATTATTTACAATAATATTTTTTTCTTCTTTAGTCATAAGTTTCCTCCTTTCAAAACAAAAAAACTTCGGTAGGAATTAGTAGATATTTCTATCCAACCCACTGTCTTTAGTTTTAAGATAAAGCTAAATTAATAATTTAGCTAATTAGTTTTTTATATCAATCATTTCAATTGGATTGATTGATACACCTGGACTCATTGTAAGTGAAATAGTAGCAGTAGTTACATATTTACCTTTTGCAGTTGCAGGTTTTTGTCTATTAATAGCACCCATTAAAGTTCTAGCATTTGCTAAAATATCTTCAGCTGAAAAAGAAACTTTTCCAATTCCTGCATGAATAATACCTTTTTTATCTACTCTATAAGTGATTTGACCACCTTTAGCGTCTTTAACAGCTTTTGCAACATCCATAGTTACAGTTCCAACTTTTGGATTCGGCATTAAACCTTTTGGCCCAAGGATTCTACCTATTTTACCAACAAGTCCCATAGTATCTGGAGTTGCGATCAATACATCAAAATTAATAACACCAGCTTGAATTTGCTCAACTAGGTCATCATTACCAACTAAGTCAGCACCAGCTGCAGTTGCTTCGTCCATTTTAAGACCTTTTGCAAATACTGCAACTCTAACTGTTTTTCCAGTTCCTGCAGGAAGAACTACTGAACCTCTAATCATTTGGTCAGCATGTCTTGGATCAACATTTAAATTAATTGCTAATTCAACAGTTTCGTCGAATTTAGCAGATGCTAATGTTTTTACACAATCTACAGCTTCTGTTAAGCTGTATACTTTAGTTGAATCTACTTTTGTAAGTAGTGATTTAATTCTTTTACTCATAATTTTTTCCTCGCATAATTTAATTTTTGCTACCACATTTAAAGCCTTGTGGTCTTAACGGCACATGAAAAATAATTAGATTATTTTTCTACTTCAACACCAATACTTCTACATTGACCTTCAACAATTTTAACTGCTTGATCAACATCTTTAGTATTAAGGTCAGCAATCTTTTGTTTTACTATTTCTAATACTTTTTCTTTAGAAAGTTTTGCAACTTTGTTTTTAAGTGCATTACTACTACCTTTTTTGATTCCAGCAGCTTTCATAATAAGTTCACTCATTGGTGGTTGTTTAGTTATAAAAGTAAAACTTTTATCAGTATAAACTGTAATAATAACTGGTATTTTAAATCCTGCATTAACTTTTGTTCTTTCGTTAAAAGCTTTACAGAATTCCATAATATTAACACCTCTTTGACCTAATGCTGGTCCAACTGGTGGTGATGGATTAGCAGCACCTGCAGGTATTTGAAGCTTAATAAGCCCTTGTATTTTTTTTGCCATTTTAATTCCTTTTTGTTTTGAAATAGGTATTAGGCAATACTACTAATTAGTTAGAAGCTAGTAACTATTGCCTAATACCTATGGGTTTAAATTATCCTACTCTCTCAACTTGAGTATAAGAGATCTCAACTGGTGTATTTCTTCCGAATATTAAAACATTTAGTGTTAATAATCCAGACGACATATCAAACGATTCTACATTTCCGTTAAAGTTTGCAAATGAACCATCTTTAATTCTAACCATTTCACCTTTATCGAATGAAATTCTTGGTTTAGCCGCAGCTCTATGATTAACTTTTTCAATAATTTGATTAATATCTTTTTCACTTAATGGTGAAGGCTTTTTAGACTCACCGATAAATCTTCCAACTTTAGGCATAGATTGAATTGCATGCCAAAGTGCAGTGTCAAGATCAATTTTTGCAAAAACATATGCAGAATAAAGTGGTTTTTCAATTATTACTTTAGCACCTTTTTTAATTTCGATTAAATCTTCTGTAGGAACTAGTACTTGATCAATTCTTCCATCATTTAATTCGCTACTTAATCTTTCTAATGCTCTTTTTATTGTTAATTCACTTCCAGAGTGAGTTTGTATTGCATACCAATTATGTGCCATTTAAATTCCTTAGTTCATTATAGATGATAAACTTACTGACATTATTGCGTCAATAAGTGCTAAAAATAGTGATATAACAGTCACTACAACGAAAACAGATAAATAAGCACTCTTAACTTGCTCTTTTATTGGAAATATTACTTTATTTAACTCATCTTTTGCATGTTTATAATAGTTTTTTATTTTACTCAAAATTTAACCTTTTCGATTTGACCTTGTATGGTGAAAAAATAAAAATAAAAATAAAAAATATTTACTTTTAATTTATCACTATCTTTCTCATTAGTGGCAGGTCAAGAGGGACTCGAACCCACAACACTCGGATTTGGAATCCGATGCTCTACCATTGGAGCTATTGACCTAAAATAACAAGAAGGCATTTAAGCCTACTTGTTGATTTAGAAATTAAGATTTTAACTTAACTTCTTTATGAATTGTATGTTTTCTCAATCTTGGAGAATACTTATTAACTTCAAATTTTTCTGTGTGCGTTTTAGGGTTTTTCATTGTTGTATAGTTGATATCACCAGTTTCTACACATTTCAAACCTATTTTTATTCTAACTCCATTTGCCATAATAAATACTACTTTACTATTCTATGATTTTAGAAACAACACCAGCACCAACTGTTCTTCCACCTTCTCTGATAGCGAACTTAGTTCCCTCTTCAAGAGCAATTGGAGAAACTAATTGAACTGTTAATTTCGTATTATCACCTGGCATAACCATTTCTACACCATCGTTAAGTGTTACTGAACCTGTAACGTCTGTTGTTCTAACATAGAATTGTGGTCTATAGTTAGTAAAGAATGGAGTATGTCTTCCACCCTCTTCTTTAGAAAGAATATACACTTCGCATTCGAATTTTGTATGTGGAGTAATTGTACCTGGTTTAATAAGAACTTGTCCTCTTTCAACATCTTCTTTTTTAACACCTCTTAATAGAAGACCACAGTTATCACCAGCAAGACCTTCAGTCATCTCTTTTCTAAACATCTCAACACCTGTTACAGTAGTTTTGATTGTTTCTCTAAGACCAACGATTTCAATAACTTCACCGATTTTAACTGTACCTTTTTCAATTCTTCCAGTAACAACAGTTCCTCTTCCTGAGATAGAGAATACATCTTCAACTGGCATTAAGAAATCTTGATCAACATCTCTTGTAGGAGTTGGGATATAAGAATCTACAGCGTCCATTAATGCAACAACTTTCTCAGCCCATACACCAACTTTACCATCTTTAGCTTCATTTAAAGCTTGGAATGCTGAACCAGCAATAATTGGAGTATCATCACCTGGGAAATCATACATAGAAAGAAGCTCTCTAACTTCCATTTCTACAAGCTCTAACATCTCTTCTTTATCATCTTCGTCAAGTTGATCTTCTTTATTTAAGAATACAACTAGGTAAGGTACACCAACTTGTTTAGAAAGAAGGATGTGCTCTCTTGTTTGTGCCATTGGTCCATCAGTTGCAGCAATAACTAATATTGCTCCATCCATTTGCGCAGCACCAGTAATCATGTTTTTAACGTAGTCAGCATGTCCTGGACAGTCAACGTGAGCGTAATGTCTAGCAGCAGTTTCATACTCAATATGAGAAGTAGCGATAGTAATACCTCTTTCTCTTTCTTCTGGAGCATTATCGATTTGATCGTAATCTTTCATTTCTCCACCGAATTTTACAGCAAGAACTGCAGAAATTGCAGCTGTTAAAGTAGTTTTACCGTGGTCAACGTGTCCAATTGTACCAATGTTTACGTGCGGTTTGTTTCTTTCAAATTTTTCTTTTGCCATTTTTTTTCCTTTTGTGAATATTTTTAATTTTTGACCCTTTGAGTAGATAAGTCATTGGCTTATCTATTCAAAGGGCTTATTTATTACCTCTGGAGCCTATGATAAGACTTGAACTTACGACCTCTTCCTTACCAAGGAAGTGCTCTACCCCTGAGCTACACAGGCTCATTTGTAAAAAAGTTGGGAATTGTACAATAATCAACTTTAAATATAGCTTTAACTTTAAACAGTAATTATGATTGTTTTTGATTTTTATAATTGGAGCGGGAGACGAGACTCGAACTCGCGACAACCTGCTTGGAAGGCAGGAGCTCTAGCCAACTGAGCTACTCCCGCAAAAAAAGTGGTGGTGAGAGAAGGATTTGAACCTTCGAAGCCGTAGGCGGCGGATTTACAGTCCGCAGGATTTGACCGCTCTCCAACCTCACCATGAGATTTTCTTGCTATTTAAACAATAAAATGGAGCTGGATATAGGACTTGAACCTACGACCTGCTGATTACAAATCAGCTGCTCTACCAACTGAGCTAATCCAGCTTATTCTAACGTGGTGGCGCGGGACGGAATCGAACCGCCGACACAAGGATTTTCAATCCTTTGCTCTACCGACTGAGCTACCGAGCCATTTATTTTTTGTATTTTAAGATGTGTTTCCTAAAATGGAGTGGAAGTATAACTAAAGAAACTTAATATTCACTTAACGAGACAAGACTTTTTAAGCTCATGTCTCGTTTCTATTTTAAATCGATTTAGCTATTTATTTTATCTTTGATTTCTCTAGCTATTCCTGTGATTTTTTTCATTTTTTCATTGTTTGATAAAGATTCATCTATAAGGTATTTTACAAATGCACTACCAACTATTACACCATCAACGCCTTGAACTTTATCTTTTGCAGTATGCTCATCAACACCAAAACCTGTGTATATAGGTGTATTGGTATATTTTTTTACATTATCTATAATTTTTGATAGATCTTCATTTTTGCCACTTCCTGTTATTCCAGCATATGCAACAAGATATATGAATTGTTTGCTATCTTTTACAAGTTTTTGTATTCTTTCTTCGCTATCAGTTGGTGCTACAAAGCTAATAATTGATTGATTATATTTTTCAAATATTTGTTGATATCTTGAAGATTCTTCAAATGGTAAATCAGGAATAATTGAGCCTTTAACGCCATATTCTAAACCTTTCTCTAAGAACCCTTCAATTCCGTATCTAAAAAATGAATTCATATATCCCATCCAAAAAGTATCCATGTATGGTGCTATTTTTTGAGTAATATCAAACAAATCATGTAATTTAAATCCATTTTGTAACGCCAATAAGCTTGCTTTTTCTATCACTGGCCCATCTGCAACTGGGTCTGAAAATGGTATCCCCAATTCCAATATATCCACTCCATTCTCTTTTAGAGCAAGTGCCAAATCAATTGTAAAATTATTATTAGGTAATGATGCAGTTATAAATCCAACTAATTTTTTCAAGTTAATAATCCTTTAGTAATGTTTGGGTAGGATTCTAGCATTTAATAAATAAAGGGTTGATTTATGAAACAAACTATTGGCAGCATTTTAAAAGCTAAGAACAATAGAAAATTAACAATGATAACAGCTTATGATGCATTATTTGCTAGGCTTTTTGATGATCAAGTTGATTTTATATTGGTTGGAGATAGTCTCAATATGAGCTTCGCTGGCAAAAAAGATACAATAAGCGCAACACTAGAACAAATGATTTATCATACGAATGCAGTATGTGCTGGAGCTAAAAACACTTTTGTTATTTGTGATATGCCATTTGGAACATATACAGATAGTAAAACTGCTCTTAAAAATGCAATTAAAGTATTCAGAGAAACTTCTGCTGATGCGATTAAAATTGAAGGCGGGAAACAAAAAGCTCATATTATAAAAGATCTTGTTGATAATTCTATTGCTGTAGTTGGTCACATAGGTCTTTTGCCTCAGAATTTTAGGAGTGAAGGTGGATATAAAGTCAAAGGTAAAGATGATGCAAATATTCAATCACTTATAGCTGATGCAAAAGCTGTCGAAGAAGCTGGCGCATTTTGCATTGTAGTTGAAGGTGTAAAAGAAGAAGCTGGTGAGGCAATTGCAAAATCTGTAAACATACCTATTATAGGAATTGGTGCTGGGGCTAAAGTTGATGGTCAGGTTCTTGTTTGGTCTGATATGTTTGGATTTTTTGATGAGTTTAAACCAAAATTTGTAAGACAATATATTGATGGTGCAAATTTAGTTAAAAAAGCTGTAGCAGAATACAAAAATGATGTAGAAAGTCTTAATTTTCCAAATGAAAATGAGAAATATTAAATTTTTAGATTTACAAAATAAATTTAATTCATAAGGATAAAAAATGTTAAAAAAAATAGTTATAGTAATTTGTGCCGTAAGTCTTAGTTTTGCCTACGATTTAAAGCCTGTAAAAATATCGGATAGCGTATATCAATTTCTTGGTAAAACAGAACAGCCATCAAAAGATAATGGTGGAAATATGGTAAATACATATTGGATTAAAACTGCGAAAAGTTATATAGTTGTAGATAGTGGTCCATCTTATCAGTATGCAAAAGATGCACATAAGGCAATGAAAAAGATTGCAGACCTTCCTATTAAATATGTTATAAATACTCATTTACATGATGATCACTGGCTTGGAAATAACTACTACAAAGAACTGGGAGCAACATTATATGGAACAAAAGCGCAAGCTAAAAAGTTTCCAGTTGGAAGTGAAGCTCACATGCTTAGTGTGATCAAACCAGAAGATGCTGCTGGAACAAAAGTTATTGCTCTTGATCAATTTATAGATAAAAATAGTTCAATAACGGTTGATAATAAAAAAATTGAATTTATTCATTTTGACTATGCTGTGCATACACCTGAAGATATAATGGTGTATTTGCCTTCAGAAAAAATATTAATCGCTGGAGATATTTTATTTTCACAAAGAATTACATCTATAAGAGATGGAAGTGTTGAAGGTGGCCTAAAATCGCTTGATGATGTTGAAAAAATGAATGTTAAGGTTTATGCGACTGGTCATGGTAAATTTACTGACAAAACAGCAATTAAACAAATGAGGGATTATTTTACGGCTCTAAAAATGAATGCACGAAAAGCAATTGAAGATGGTGTAGATATAGATACTTTTGTAAAAACTGCCGACTTTAGTGCATTTAATAATATGGCTATGATGCAAGTGCTACACAAATCAAATCTTGGATTTGCCTACACAGAATACGAATTCTTTGAAGGTAAATAAATTCAATATATCAGTATGAGCTTTTAATTCTTTTTAAGCCTCATCTGATAAACTCCGCCCTCACACTTTAAATTTAAAATTTTTCTTTTTCTTAAACACGGAAAACAAAAATGGAAAACAAAAAGATGGAAAACGATACAAATGAAATTATAATATTTCAATTTGTTGGAAAACAAAGAAATGGAAAACAAAAATGGAAAACAAACAAAACTGTGCAGTTTCTGCAAAAAAACAACATTACCTTTTTACAAGTGAAGTAGTAAGCCCTGGTCATCCTGACAAATGTGCTGATATAATAGCAGATAGTATAGTAGATAAATTAATCATTGGTGATAGCAAATCAAGGGTTGCCAGCGAAGTATTTGTAGCTGGAAAACATGTAATTATCGGTGGAGAAGTTACAAGTAAAACTCAAGTATCTATTGAAGAATACAAACAAATTGCAATTGATGCGCTGAAAAAAATTGGCTACAACGGAAACCCACACTTTACAAAAGAAGAATGTTTGCATCCTGATGATGTTGAAGTCCAAGTTCTTCTAAATAGACAATCACCTGACATTAACCAAGGCGTTGACCAAACAGATGGTGAAACAGGTGCTGGTGACCAAGGAATTATGTTTGGATATGCAGATATAGAAACAGCTTCTTACATGCCAAGTGCAATTACATACGCAAGAATGCTTATGGAAAAAGTTTACAATTACGCTTTACAGCATCCTGCGAAACTTGGTGTTGATATTAAAACTCAAGTTACTATGGATTACGGTTGTAAAAATAATTTTGAGAGTTGCAATCCTCAAAGAATTGATACAATAGTAGTTTCAGCACCATGTGTTAGTACTATGAATATCAATGATGTTAGAACCTTAATTATGGAACTTATTTTAGATACTAATCTACCGAAAAATTTATTTGATCCCAAAGATTGTATTATTCATATTAATCCTACAGGAAAATACGTTAGCCATTCAAGTTTACATGATAGTGGATTAACAGGGAGAAAATTAATAGTTGATAGTTTTGGTGGTTATTCACCAATTGGTGGAGGGGCTCAAAGTTCAAAAGACTACACAAAAGTTGATAGAAGTGGACTTTATGCTGCTAGGTGGATTGCCAAACATATTGTTGCGTCTGGATTAGCAAAAAAATGTGTTGTACAAATATCATATGCGATTGGTGTTGCCAAGCCAACTTCTGTTGCTGTTGATACATACGGAACTTATTCAAGCAAAGATGATGATCAGCTTTCAGAATTTGTGATGGATAATTTTAGTCTTACTCCAAATTGGATAACTAAGAAATTCAATCTTGATAAACCAAGTGAATCTACATTTTTGTATGCAGATGTTGCGGCTCGTGGACAAGTTGGACAAAGCGATTATCCATGGGAGCAATTAGACGCTCTAGCTCTTTTCAACGATTTCAAATAACATTAATTTGTATCCCGAGGCTTTGCCTAAACGCATTGCCAAAGGATATGAAACATAACAAGTAGCACTCTTTATTTTTCAAATATTTATCACATTTTAAACTTCTTATGTTTTATTTGATATAATCCCAAACTTTACAAAATTAGACGATCAAAGGAAAATCAATATGGATTTGAAGAATTTTTTTAACAAAGTTAAAGATGAATTGGCGCCAAAAGAGCCACATCATTCTCTAAGCAATGACAAATTAAATATTAAACATGCTCCAAAAGTAGAAAGCCAAAGTCACTGGATAAAATGTCCAGCTTGCGAATCAATGCTTTTCTTCAAAGAGGTTGAGCACCTAAACCATATATGTCCGAAGTGTAATTTTCACATGCGAATTGGGGCTAACAAAAGAATTCAATTATTAGCTGATGAAAATAGTTTTATTGAGCATGATAGTGAATTGCATCCAAATGACCCTTTAAATTTTGTTGATTCTAAAACATATCAATCAAGACTTGATGATGCATTTGCAGCAACTGGAAAAAGATCATCTATCATCTCTGGGTCATGTACAATAGATGGTGCACCAGTTGAATTAGTAATTTTTGACTTTGCATTTTTGGGTGGAAGCCTAGGAAGTGTTGAAGGTGAAAAGATAGTTAGGGCATGTAATCGTGCTATTGAAAAAAACCATGGCGTAATAATCGTAAGCGCAAGTGGTGGAGCAAGAATGCAAGAAAGTACATATTCTTTGATGCAAATGGCTAAAACAAGTGCTGCTTTAAGAAAACTTGACCAACAAGGATTACCATTTATTTCACTTCTAACAGATCCAACATTTGGTGGGGTTTCTGCATCTTTTGCATTTTTGGGTGACATCTTAATTGCTGAACCTGGAGCTCTAATTGGTTTTGCAGGAGCAAGAGTTATTAAACAAACTATTGGAAAAGATTTGCCAGAAGGCTTCCAAAAAGCTGAATTTTTACTTGAACATGGAAGTATAGATATGGTTGTTGATAGAAGTCACATGAAAAAAACCATCGGGGATTTGTTAAAAATATTTCAAAAAAACGTAGCGTAATTATTTATCAATATGGTACCAATTTATGCTATTTGCGACATGCAAACATTAATCAATAAAGGGCTTTCCCTTTTTGATTTCTTACAAATACAAGCAAAATATCAAATCAAATTTATTCAATATAGAGATAAAATTTCTGATATTGAAACTCAAAAAGATAATCTTTTAATTTTAAAATCAAACACAAACATTCCAATAATTATCAATGACCATATCGGACTGTTAGAATTTGCTGACGGAATACATTTTGGACAAGAAGATTTGGATCATCTTAAAAAAGAAATATTTAAAATCAAAGATGATAATCTCCTCTTTAAGCTTTTAAAGAAAAAATATCCAAATAAAATATTTGGTTTATCCACACATAATGAATTAGAAATTTTAAGTGCAAATAACTTGCCGCTTGATTATATAGGACTTGGGGCTTATAGAAATACGCAAACAAAAGATGTTCCAAATATTCTGGGCAACAATATTTCATATCTTGCAAAAATTTCCAAACATCCAGTTGGAGCTATTGGTGGTGTATTGATAAAAGACGATATTCAAAATATTTCTTACAATGTGGTAAGTAGTGACCTTTATGAAAATTAATATTTATCAAATCGCAAAAAATGACAAAGACGAATTTGAACCAATTGTTAATAACTTTATAAAAATGTCAAGTAAATATGCAAAAATAGAAATTCATAATCTTTTCAATAATAATATAGGAAAACAGCAATCAATTGGTGAAAATGAAGCTAAAAAAGCTTATAGCGAGGTGTTTATTCCAAAACTTACAACTGGCTTCAACGTGGCCTTGGACGTATTAGGAAATAAACTTGATAGTTTCAAATTTAGTAAACTTTTAGATGATAAAGCAACTATAAACTTTTTTATTGGTGGGGCTTATGGATTTGAAATGGATTTTTTAAACAAATGTGATAAGATCATAACATTAAGTGATTTAACAATGGCCCATAAAATTGCTAACTTAGTTCTTTTGGAGCAAATTTTTAGAGGTCTGTGCATATCTAACAATCATCCTTATCATAAGTAATTTATAATTCTTTAGATATAATCTTGCCAAAAGTAAAAACAGGGATAATAATGGCTTCACGAAAACAAATTGATGAATTAAAAATCATATTAGAAGAAAAACAAGCTCAAATAGAAAGCAACATAGCTGATAGTAAGAATAATATTGCGCAATTGAAAGAAAACGAATGCAAAGATGATTTTGATTTTGCAGAATCTAGCAGTGATAGTTTCACACTTGAGGTTATCACTAAGCAACAAATGAAAGAACTTGAAGAAATTAAGAATGCTTTAAAGGCAATTACAAATGGTACTTATGGTATTTGCGATATGTGCGATGAGCATATTGCAATTGGACGATTAAAAGCAAAACCATTTGCAAAGTACTGTACAAGCTGTAGAGAAATTTACGAAGAAGAAAACAAAAAGTAAGGAGATTTTTATGGGATTTAAAAAATATATAATTGCATCGTTTGCATTTTTACTAATTATCGCGGCTTATGTTTATAGCATAGACAGTGGTTTATTTACAGTTAAAATTGATGGATTGGGAATCAATAAAACTTTACCAATTTACATTTGGATTATAATGCCTGCATTAGTTTTATTTGTAGCAACACTTGTGCACATGATTTTTTATGGTACAAAAAGTTATTTACAAAGAAATGCTATCAAAAAAGACATTAGCAAAATGACTATGATTTTAAATGATAGATTACTTGATAAAAAATCAAGCCTTTTCTTAAAAACACCAGAGCTAAGAGAAATTGCTGAAATTTTAAATACTGTTGAAATTAAAATCCCAGTAAAATATTTTGAAGAATCTCCACTTATAGCTGGAACTGTAAATACTATTAAAGCATTAAATGATGGTAAATATATTCCAGCGAAAGAACTAAAATTAGCTGAAGACAACGTTTGGGCTATAAAAAATACAAAAAATAGACTTTCAATAGATGATAATTATGCGATTGATGTTTTAAAAAATGCGAGCAATTATGAAACTGAAATTATTGAATTTGCTTTTGATATTGTTTTAGAAAACAAGCCACTTGAAACAATCAAAAAATTAACTGGTAATTTAATTTTAACAAATCACATGATTATGAAGTTACTACAAAAAGACTCAGAACAATTAGCATTGACTAATCATGAAATTTTAGACTACCTAAAAAATAATAGTTTCACAAATAGTGATCTGGTTACGATTGCGAGAAACTATAAAACTACAATGCAGCCTGAGCAATTATTAAAATTATTTGAAGATATTTCTGCACAAAATGAATATTTCACATCTAGCTATTTATATATTTTATTTGAATACCAAATGCTAGAAAAAGCTAGAGAGATACTAGTTAACTCACAAAAAAATGAATACATTATGTACAAAGCATTAATGGACTTAAAAGATAATGGCAAATATAACTATAATATAGATGATTTTATTTTAGAATAATTAAAATACTGTTTCATGCAATCTTCAAATACTCTTGACTTCTCAAAGCCTCTAGTGGTCTTAGCACCACTAGCTGGATATACTGATCTTCCATTTAGAAATGTAGCAAAAAAATTTGGTGTTGATCTTACAATTAGTGAGATGATAAGTTCGAATGCTTTGGCTTATGCAAATGAAAGAACAATAAAAATGACAGAAAAGTCGCCAAATGAAAATCCATACATAGTGCAAATTTCTGGTAGTAAAATAGATATGATTAGAATGGCTGTAGAGCAATTAAATGAATTTGACTGGATAGATGGGATAGACTTAAATTGTGGGTGTCCTGCTCCTAAAGTATTTCATCACGGAAGTGGCTCAAATCTTCTTGGTGATCTTCCAAGACTTCAGGCTATTTTAGGAACTATAAAAAAATATTCAAACAAAAAATACACTACTGTTAAAGTACGAATAGGAATCACAGAGAAAATTCCTTATGATATAGCGAGAGCAGTTGAAGACGCTGGCGCTGATATGATTAGTGTGCATGGAAGAACTAAAGCTGGTGCATATAAATCTGAAGTTGATTATGATGCAATAAAGATCATAAAAGATGCTGTAAAAATTCCAGTTATAGCAAATGGTGACATCACTAGCTATCAAAAAGCAAAAGATGTATTAGCACATACTGGAGCTGATGGTGTCATGATAGGAAGGGGAGCTGTTGGAAGCCCTTGGATTTTCCATCAAATAGCAACAGGTAGTGAGTTTGTGTCAAATTCACTTAAAAAAGAGATTATCAAAGAACATTATGAAAGCATGATAAATCATTATGGATATCACGGTATGATTGTTTTTAGAAAGCATTTACATACCTATTCTAAAGGTTATGATGGAGCTAGTGAATTTCGCCAAGCTGTTAATTTTATAACTGACATAAACCAAATGAGGGAAACAATTAACGCTTTTTTTCCAGATTATGATTGATCTAATTACAACGAAGAAGAATCTTTTAGCCTTTAGTGGCGGTGTTGATTCATCAGCTCTTTTTTTTATGCTATATTCTCAAAACATAGAGTTTGATATAGCAATTATTGACTACAACCAAAGAGAAAGCTCTAAAGAAGAAGTATTATATGCGAAAGAGCTCGCCTTGGAATATAATAAAAAATGTTTTATAAAAACATATGATGACAGTAGATTTAGTGAAAAACTTGCGAGAAATTTTAGATATGACTTTTTTGAATCAATTATTAAAGAACATGCATATCAATCATTAATAACAGCTCATCAATTAAATGATCAATTAGAGTGGTTTCTGATGCAGCTTTCTAAAGGTGCTGGCCTTATTGAATTAGTAGGTTTGCAGCAAATGGAAATAAGAAATTTCTATAAACTATACAGACCATTGCTTAATGTAAGTAAAAATGACTTGCTTGAATATCTAAATCAAAATAAAATAAAATACTTTATAGATGAATCAAATTTTGACTCAAAATATAAAAGAAATTTCTTTAGGCATAAGTTTAGTGATGACTTTGTTGACCTATACAAAACTGGTCTAATTAAAAGCTTTGAATATTTAAACAAAGATATTAAGAGCTTGAAGCCTTCTTACCAGGAATTTAGATGTGAAAAATTCATATTGATGAAATTTGATAGCTTTGATACTAATTTGGCAATACGTGAAATCGATAAAGAATTAAAAAAAAGAGGGATATTAATTTCTAGTAAAACTAGGGAGGAAATTTTAAACCAAAAATCAATTGTTGTATCCCATGAAATTTGTGTTGAGATTGTTAACAATACAATAATGATTGCACCATTTGAAATAAACATAATGGATAAAAAGTTTAAAGAAAAATGTAGACTTAGTGGGATTCCTAAGAATCTTAGGGGTTATATTTACACCCTACAATTAGAAGAATCTAATAAGATAATAAACGAATTAAAACTATCCGAATAAGTTTAAGTTATAGTCTACTTGACTTCTTTTTCTTTTCTTTTTGCTCTTTTTTCCATTCTTTCTCAAACTTCTTTCGTTTCATAAAAGATAGATTCTCGATGAATACATGGCCAGTTAAATGTTCCATTTCATGTTGCCAAGCAACAGCTAAAAAGTCTTCCGCTTCAATTGTTTGCTTTTCACCAAATCTATTGAAATACTCCACAACTACGTGTTTGGCTCGTGATATTTCCTCATAAACTCCCGGAATACTAAGGCATCCCTCGTTGAACACTTGTGTTCCATCTTTATGAGTTATTTTAGGGTTAATAGCTTCAATCAAATTTTCTTTTAGCTGCAAACCATCTTCATTTTCAATATTTTCGTAATCATCAATAGGGATATTTATAATAAGAACATTTTGTAAAATACCAATCTGAACAGCGGCAAGTCCTACTCCACCTCTGTTCATCATCGTATCGTTCATGTCATCCAATAGACGATGAAGATTTTCATCAAAATCTTTCACATCTTCTGATTTTTGTCTTAAAATCGGGTTTGGATAAACTAATATTTCTTTTATCATATTTTACTCGTGATGTTCTATTACCTTATCAATAAGACCATAAGCACATGCTTCTTCAGCACTCATAAAGTTATCTCTTTCGGTATCAGCTTCTATAGTTGATATATTTTGACCTGTTAAATTTGCCAAATGTTGATTAAGAGAGTCTTTTATTCTTTGAATCTCTTTTGCTTGAATTTGAATATCAGTCGCTTGACCTTGAGCTCCACCAAGTGGTTGATGAATCATAATTCTACTATTTGGAAGTGAAAATCTTTTTCCTTTAGCTCCAGCACTTAATAAAAATGCCCCCATAGAAGCTGCTTGACCCACACAAATAGTGCAAACATTCGGCTTGATGTAGTTCATGGTATCAAAAATACTCATTCCACTTGTTATAACTCCACCTGGAGAGTTAATGTAAAGATAAATATCTTTCTCAGGATCTTCAGCTTCTAAAAATAAAAGCTGAGCCATTATAGTTGAAGCAACAGCATCATTAACTTCTCCACTAAGCATAACTATTCTATCTTTTAAAAGTCTAGAATAAATATCGTAACTTCGCTCACCTCTACCTGTTTGCTCAACAACGATTGGAATGTATGACATATTATTTCCCTAGTTTTTCATCAAGAATTTTAATCATAACTTTTGATTCAATCATTGACATTTTAATCATTGGTAAATAACCAGCTTTTTCATATTGTTCAATCATTGCTCTTCCGTCTTGGCCACTCATCATTGCTTCGTAATAAAGAGTTTGAGTTACTTCTTGATCCGTTACAACAACACCTTCAGCTTTTGCTAACGCATCAATAATGAATGTTGCTTTTACATTTGCAATTGAATCAGGTCTAAGCTCATCTTGCATTTTTTTAACTGCATCTGGATTTTCTTTCAATCCTTGAATTTCATCTTCACTCATTGCTCTGATTTTTCCATTTAAAGCTTGGTTAACTTCTTGCTCTAATATAAAAGCAGGAACTGCGAAATTAATATTTTGCACTAAAGCTTCAGTATATGCAGGCTTAATCTCTTCCATAAAATATTTTTCTTTCTTTTGTGAAAGAATTTGATCTTTTACTTTTTCTTTTAAAACTTCAACTGTTGCATTTTCTTCTTCTGGCAATAATTTTTTTGCCAATTCATCATTAATTTCAGTTTTTGATTTAACTTTGATTTCATGTAGTGTTACTTTAAACATTACTGCTGCACCAGCTAAATCTTTCGATTGGTAACTTTCTGGGAAAGTTACATTTATCTCTTTTTCTTGCTCATATTTCATTCCAATAATTTGATCTTCAAATCCTGGAATAAAAGAATTACTTCCGATTTCTAATGTATATTTTGAAGCTTGTCCACCAGCAAAAGCAACACCATCTTTAAATCCTTCAAAATCTATCACAACAGAGTCACCAGATTTAACAGCTCTTGCTTTTTTTATTGGTTCTAAAGTTGCGCCTTGAGCTGCAATATTATTTAATTGCTCATCAATTTCTGCATCTTCAACAGATGGCATTGTCATAGCTGGGATTAAAGATTTGTAATCACCTAAAACTACATTTGGTCTTGAACTAATAGTAATTTCAAATTCAACACTTCCGTCTTCTTTTTTATCATATTTTGTTATTGCTGGCTCACCAATAATATCTTTATTATCTATTGCAAGTTCAACTAAACCTTTTTGTAATGCTTCTCTTACAGATTCACCTTCAGCATCTTGTGTTAATTTTTCACCAAATCTTGCTTTTACAACAGCCAAAGGAACTTTACCTTTTCTAAATCCTTGTACACTCATAGTTTTTGAAGCGTGTAATGCTACTTTGTTTAAATTTGCTTCAATAATTTGTGAAGATATTGTTCCTGAGATTGAAGCATTAGCTTCGTCGATTTTAGTTGTATTAAATGTCATACTTATAAACTCCATTTTTGTTAAATTTTCGTGGATTTTAGCCAAAAAGAGTTTAAGTTTGAGTTATTTCATGTTAATTCTCAAAGATTATTTTACTGAGATAAGTTATCTATTATATATCTTTCAAGGTCTTGTCTTTTAATATTTTCTTCCAAAGATTTTATGTAAATCTGATTTATTTCAAGATTGTATTCTTCGTAATCAAAAAGTGGAAAATGCAAGCTCCACATTTTTTTAATTCTTGTTTTTGCAACCTCATCAGTAAGCCAATCTTTGAATATCCCAAATGAAGCAAAAATAATTCCTGTCATAAAAATAGCTATAAATATAGACAAGTGACAATCAGCCATTCTAAATATCACATGTCCACCAAGAGAAATAGGAAGTAATGCAATATTAATAATAAATAAAAATACAAGGTAAGCTCGCCCGAGTTTTAACCTAAAGCCTAGCTTATCTCCATCAAGGTGTATTCCTTCAATATGTAGTTGATTGGCACTTAATAATTCTTGTAATTTTACTGGTTGGTTTGAGATAATGTAGATATAAGATATGATAATTCTTTTAATATTTGCGATCATTATTTTGCCTTTTTATTTGTATTTTATTTTACTTGTTTGATGTTTTCTTCTATTTTTCATTGTCTGATTTGTCTTCTTTTTTGACAAGTCCTGATTCAACCAAAAATGGACTATACACGAAATCTTGCTTTTTGATTCTATCATATTTGGCATAACTTAGATATAAAATATCCTTAGCTCTAGTAACTGCAACATAGAAAAGTCGTCTCTCTTCTTCTAAACTTCCGCCTTTACTCATTAAAGTACGATTAGGAAATCTTCCATCCATCAAATCTATTACATATACCTCTTTGAATTCCAAACCTTTACTGGCATGAATAGATAAAAGATTTACGCCCTCACCTTCACTAAGTTCACCACCACCAAGAACCATTGCATTTATAAAATTCTTAATATTTGTATGTTTGTGTGATAATTGTTTTAGTGTTTCAACTTTTCTGTTCGCCTTAAAGATTGCGGTTGTTTTTATTCCCTCATGAATAGTTCCATCTTTTTGTTTGGCTCTTTGAGTAGCCAAGCTATCAATAGCGCTCACAAACAACTTACTTTTTTTAACATGATCGATTAAATTTGCTGGATTACTCATTCTCTTTAATTCTTTGAAAAGATTATAAAATTGATACAAAAACTCTCCACTTTCTATTGTTAATTTTGGATGCTTCAAGAATTGATTTCCCAAAAAACTTTCACTAAATCCGGAATTTTTAAATTTTGCTAAACTTCCCATTTCAACAAAATCATCGAAAAGTCCTAGTTGAATATTTGTCGTTTTAGTGCTTCGATAAGGTGTTTTTTCATCATTTGGATGTGTTAATCCTTTGTATAAATCGCCATCACCAAGCAAAATTAAAGCATCAAAAATATCTTTTGCAACACTTTTCCCAATATTTTTTCCATATTCTACAACATGAATGAATGCCATCATATCATTTGGATTTGTAAGTAATATCAGCATATCAAGAACAAGTTTAATCTCTTTACTATCAAAAAAACTATGTCCACCTTTTCTTTTTGATTTAATTCCAAGATCTCGAAGGTTTGCTTCAATTCCATCTGCACTAGAATTATTTCTATAGATGACTGCTATATCACTATGAGGCGTTGATGATTTTTGGATATTTTCCGCAATATATTCATACTGACCATAGAGTTCATCAAATTGCAAAAGCATTGGATGATGCATTATATTTGTTCGTACAACTTCAAGTTTTTTATCATAAATTCTTTCATTAAAATTTATTACTTTATTTGCAAGATCAAGTATAGGTTTAGTGGAACGATAATTTTTTGTTAATGTATGAATTTCACTCCCCAAGTATCTGTCGTGAAATGATGAAATAATACCAATATCACTTCCATTAAAAGCATAAATCGATTGATCGTAATCTCCAACACAAAATAGATTCTTTGACTTAAATCCATCCAACAGTTTGCCTTGCAAAGGATTTGTGTCTTGATATTCATCGACCAAAATTTCATAAAAATTAAAATTGTTTGTTTTTTGAATTTCTAGCATATTCAAAAGAAGATCGTCAAAATTTACATACCCGTGTTCTTCTTTTAGTTTATCAAATTCATCAAATAAATCTTGATAAATTACTGCGTATGATCTATGAGCAATATTTTTATTAGCAATCCATGTTTCAAAATCTTCACCATCAGAGCTATTTAAAAAAAGTGAATATATATCATAAAGATAATTACTGTCGTAAGGCGTAGTCTCACCATTATTTGAAAAAATTCGTTTTTCATAAAGTGATTTAAAAAGTGTCTTTAGCTCATTTGGTCTTTTTAGAGCAACTTGCATTCCTAATGATTTCATAAGTTTGTAGCTCACGCTATGAAATGTTCCAGAAACTATTTGGGAAGCTATTTCATCGCCAAAAAGATTTGCAACACGGCTAATCATTTCCGAAGATGCTTTATTGGTAAAAGTTAAAAGTAATATTTGATTAGGTGGTATATTGTTTTGCAAAAGATGTGCTATTCTACCAACAATAGTTGATGTTTTACCAGTGCCTGCGCTTGCAATTGTTAGATTTTTAGAGGCTTTTGATGTTGCTGAATTGTATTGTTCTTGATTTAAATTTTTTAAAGGCATTTGTTAATTTTAACTAAATCTTATATCGTTTCAAATAAAAAAGCGTTATAATCCTACAATATATTTAGAAAATTAATTTAAGGAAGCTTTGATGTTATTTTTAAAATTCTTGTTTGCATTCATTGTTGGTACTCAATTTACTTTATATGCACAAACTATAGATTTTAATCAGATCGTAAAAGAGAATGAAACACATAAGAGACCTATGATGGTGTTTTTTCATACTGATCATTGTCCTTACTGCAAAAAAATGATCACGGAAGAATTTGATAATCCAAATATTAAGAAATTTATAGATAAAGAGTTTTATTTTATAGATATCAACGTGGACTCAAAAACGAAAATTATTTATAAAGATTTTAAGGGTACGGCTGATCAATTTGGAGATTTATTAGAAGTTAGATTTTATCCGACAATAATGTTTATGGATAATAATGTAATAGTTTCAAACATCAAGGGTTACAGAAACCCTACTAAGTTTAATGTAATCATGAAATATATTGCAACAAAATCTTTTGAGTCTATGGATTTGGAAACTTTCATCAATGAATTAGAAATGAAAGATTAAATGACAAATTAAATTTTAATTAGAACCTGCTTTCATATATTCAACAAATTCTTGTTCGTTCATCGTTTCGGGAATATGCCATTTTCTTCTAGCCTCAAACCAAGACTCATCTTTTGTTGGCTCATATCCATTTCTTATATAATATTTTGCAGTTGCTTTATTTGCAACAAATGCATACAAAAATGAAGCAATATGTAAACTCACGATATCAAGTCCAATTAAAATAAAGCCATGCCAATACATCTTTCTAGCAAGTAGCGTAAATCCTCCAAAAATAAAAACGGTCCATGAAAATCCAACTTTTATTTCTACAACTTCATTATCAGCACTACTTTTTAGGATCATCTAATTTTCTTCCTTGAAACTAACTTATTATCTTATTGACGCTTTTGGCAAAAAGAATTATGTTTAGAATTTTACAAAAGTTAGAGTGTCATTTGAGTGTCAAAATAATATTCTTTATAAAAAATATTATTTTGAATCTAGTTGGTAAGGGAGGGATTGTGATATCTCATTAAATCTCAAGACAATCTTTCCCCTGTGATCTATCATGAAATTTTTTGCATCTTCAAGTTTTTCAAATGGAATAAGTTCATTCCCCATTGGTCCATATACATCACTTCTTATCACATAAAAGGCTTTAAAGCCGTCAATTGCATTTTGAGTATAGTAATCTGTAACCTCAAATTTAGTAACCCTATTCTTTTCAGTTCCCTTGTATTTTCCCCACTTAAGTGGATTAAAATAGAATTTAATCAAATCTTTAACACCATCAAATGCAAAGTATGTATTTCCATAATGAAGTTTTGCAACCCATTTTGGATATTTATGGGAAAACATTCCGCATACTGGGCATTTATCATCTTCATGGACTGTAATTGTATTTTGATTTTGAGTTATACCAAGTTTCTTTACATCCCAGAGATATATACCAAGTGCGTGTAAATATTCTTCAGGAAGATTTCCGCAATATTTTGATTCTACCAAAGATCCCTTTAGTTCATTTAGTTCAAGATAATTTTCCAAATCAATATATCTTTTCTTGCATCTTTGTGTAAAAATTTTCTCTCCCATCAAATAAAGTTTTTTAACTTTAATATTGTGAATCCACTTCTTTTGTTTTAAAAATTCACTCTCTGTATACTTCATATTTTGCAAGTTAATTGATACAAACTTTTGAGATATATCATCATATTTTTTAGCACTATTTTTCAATATGCCATATTCGTTAATATCTGAATAAAGTCCAAAAAATGAAGAGTATTGACGAACTGTGCCATTTTTTAATTTTGCAAAATAATTTGTTTGATAATGTTCTTGAAGATTTTCACCTGTTACTGGGCACCAATACTTTGAGTTTCCAGATTGTAAAAGAGGTAGTTTTGATGAGCTAATATCTGCAAAAGCTATAACCGATAAAACTATTATCCAGAAATACGTTTGCATGATATTCGCTTGCTTATTTTTTAGTTACTAGATAAATAGCTATTACTTGAAGTTTTTTATCATCCATATCGCCACAAATCTTTGATTCAATTAAAAATGCTTTTGCATCTGCAATAGATTTAAATTTAGCATCTGTTTTTTTACACATTTTTTCATACATCATTGCACCATTTTTACTTGCATTAGCTTGTCTTTCTTTTGTGGCAGCCATATCTTTTGCTTGAGTAGATTTAACCATAGAGTAAATAGCTTCAAAATCTTTAACATCTCCACCATTTTGTGCAGCAAATTTTTTAGCACCATCTAAAGTACCAAAACCATAAATACTTATAGCACTCATAGTTGCTGGTTTATTACTTCCCACAACATAACTAGCCTTTTTTGCATCAATCATTTTCATAGTTAAATTATCAACCACTCTGATGTTAGTCATTTTTTTATTATTAACTATTTCATCTTCAACCAAGCATATTAAAGAACAATATTGTGATTCATTGCCACTTGAAGTAGCAGCAAAATTTGTTTTGTGAAAATGATGAAGAGTCATTCCGCATACTGGACAAAAATCTTTGTTTTTACCTTTTTGTACATTTACTGCATCTGCTTTTTGAACTGATCTGAAGTCGGCTTGATTGTTTTGATGATCACCCATACTAAAAAGTAAGGTTGATATAAGTGCTGTAAAAAATGTTATTTTTACAAAATTTGAAAGTGCTTTCATTAAATGCTCCTTGTTTTTAAAATTTTAATTAAAGCGTAGCTTCTCATAAAATAAGAGCTAGAGCAAAATCATAAGATTTTACTTTAGCTACAAAGGCATTTTAACGAATAAGTGTTAATTGATTGTTAAATAATATTTAAAATTATAAAACAATTCCTGGGTTACCTTTAACACCGATCATATCAGGAACATCAAGTTTAAGATTATGTTTATTGAAGTGTTTCATCTCTTTCATGTATGTTTCAACAGTTTCCCATACAGGCTCTCCTGGAGATTTGGCACCAACAGTTGACCAACCAGCTACTTTATACATTTTACTAGCTTCAAGTAGTTTACCATTTGATAATCTAATATTTGTCAATCTTTGTCCAATTGGTTTTCTTGGATCAATAGTATAAGATATACCACCTGTTCTAACCATATCTCCACCTGATTGCAAGAATGGATCTTCGTTAAATAGATTATCAGCCACATCTTCAAGAATGATTTTTATTGTTTCACCACTCATATCAGTTGCATAAGTTTCTGCATAAGTCATTGCAGTTTGAGTAGATAAATCATCAAAAGTAACAGCTTGACCTGGCATCATTGTAGTTCCCCATCTAAATCCTGGACTTAATGAAATATCAGCTCCTTTTACAACTCGTAATGCATCACAAATAATTTGATCCCATGAACCATTAAAGTTTCCTCTTCTATAAAGAGTTTCATCAGTTGTAGCGATAACTCTATTAAGGTCTTTTAAGAATGGTTTTCTAACATCTTCAATAAATGCTTTCATCTCTTTATTTTCAGGAACCAAATCTGAGAATATTGGAAGAAGTGTAAATTTAAAGTCTTTGATTTTTCCTTTTTGAATGTCAAGATCAAGAACGTTTAAGAACTTACCGTTTGATCCAGCGTTACAAACATAAGAAACTCCACCTTTATTTTTAACAGGAACAGCTTCTGGCACACCATCATGAGTATGTCCACCCATAATAAAGTCGATTCCAGTACAAACTTCAGCCATTTTTTTATCAACATCAAAACCATTGTGAGAAAGTACAATTACTGCATCTGGTTTTTCTGTTTTTCTGATATGGTCAACCATTTTTTGCATCTCATTTTCTTTGATACCAAAACTCCAATCAGGAATAAATCTTTGCGGATTAGCAATAGTTGTATAAGGGAATGCTTGTCCGATAATAGCAACTCTAGCTTTTCCTAAAGTTTTAATAGTATATGGCTTAAATAAGTGTCCAGAACTTTCATCATAAACAGGGCTTCCGTTCATAATAGCATCTTCTTTTACAAAAATATTTTGAGCTAAAAATTCAGCTTTAAGTTCTTTAACATTTGCAAGAACTTCTTCTGCAGTATAAGTAAATTCCCAGTGACCAACTGCAACATCAACACCAAGCTTATTCATAGCTTGAACCATGTCTTTACCTCTAGTTTGAAGTGACGTCCAGCTTCCTTGCCAAGTATCTCCACCATCAAGAAGAAGAGTTTTTTCAGCGCCAAAGTTATTTCTTAGGTGATCTACAACAGTTTTAATTTGCGCAAATCCTCCAACTTTACCCATATGTTTAGCATGTTTTTCAAAGTTTACACAACTAAAGGCATATTCAAGTCTTTTATTTCCTTTAATCCCGTAATGATTTAAAAGTTTTTCACCAACGATGTGTGGAACTTTTCCATAATTAGTATGAAAACCAAGATTTACATCTGGCTCCCTAAAGTAAACAGGTAATAATTGTGCATGTGAATCAGTCATATGCATAAGTCTTACATTTCCAAAACTATCAAGTTTATAATAGTCTTCTGGTTTTTTACTTACAGTATTAGCAAGTCTTGTGTGAGAATTTGCAAATACAGGTGCTGCACTTAGCATAGCAGTCATATATACAAATTCTCTTCTAGTTAATTTACTCATTTTTTTTCCTTTATTTGAAATTCGATTATTATAATATTATTTAAATAATTTTAGCAATAAAAAAAGCCAAGTTAGACTTGGCTTTTTAAAATATGTTTCAATATTGATTAATATTGGTATTCATCACCTGGAACAGCTAGTTTCCATTCCGTAGAAGCTTCATGATCTGTAATTAATGCAGTTACTGCAAACTTACAAGCTCTTTCAGCAGCATCATTAATACTTAATGTATTTTTTGTTGCTTTTCCTTCTTTATCAACAAGGATTACATCTCTTGCTTTTGCACCAGTTAACGCACCTTCTGCACTCCAATTGATAGCTTTTTGTGTTTCATCGATATAAACCGTAGCTGGCATACCAAATCTCATAAATTCTACTCCATGTTTTACAGCAATTGGATTAAACTTTTTTGCTATATCAAGAACAGCTTGAGCTGAGCTATTTTTTGGATTACAAACTTTTGTAACATCCAAAGCATAAGCATCGCTAGCTTTAACTGCTGGTGTAGAAGGTCCTGCTGTACAACCTGTTAGGATTAATCCTAAACCAAGTGACAATGCCAATGTATATATATTTTTCATTTTATCCCCCTACTTTCTTAGATCTGGACCGTCAATCTTCATTCCATTTGACATATATGCCATGAAATAAAGTAACTCTTTCATCTCTTTACTCTCATCTTTTGGTGGTTTTTGACCTTGATCAGTAATACAACCACTCATTCTTTTTTCTAATGTTCCAAGATCTTGCCAAACAAGTCTGTAAACAGGGAAATGTGTAGTTGAACCTAAAAGTGGAGACATATATTCATTTCTTACTCTTTGTCCAGCACCTTGTACGTGACATGAAGCACATGAAACATTAATATAACCTCTTTGAGAATAGTAATATTTTTTACCTCTTTCGTAAGCATCTTGAGCTTCTTTAGATGTAATTTTAATATCTATTTCTTTACCAGCTTCAGCAGTTTTGAAAGCTATATAAGCTTCAATTTTAGCCATATCACCATCTTTAGTATTCAATTCTTTTTCACCATTAGCTCTTACACAATCATTAATAGCTGAAGTTAATGTTATTACTTCTTTTTTAGTTTCATTGAAAACTGGATATTGATGACCAATTACTGGATCAGGGAAACAACTAGCGATTGATTTACCATTTTTGAATGCTTTTTTGTAAAGTTTTTCACCTTTTTCAATTGATTCTTCATACGGTAAGATTCCATCTTTAAATTCTGTATATTGTGCTCTAGACTTTTTGTTAAAAGAGTAAGAACCTAATCCGAAACTTTGATGTTTAACACCACTATCAAATACATTTTTTATTTCATCTTCAGTTGAATATGGAAAAAATTTATCTTTATTTTTAGTTACATCTTCAAATTTATCTTCGAAATACTTAACAAGAGCTTTTCTATCTTTTTCTGCTTGTTCATTAAAAGAACCAGCACTAAGTGTGCTAATTGCTAATCCTAAAATTACAGAAGATTTTGCGATTTTTAACAACATATCATCTCCTTTTTTATTTATATCTAATGCGAACAGCTAAAATTATTTAACTGCTACTGTTTCTTGGTCTTTATTTCCAAGTAAATCCACGCTATTAATAACAACAACGTCACCTGCAGCACCTGCAAAGTTAAATTTAATAAATGGATCTTTTGATACGAATTGACTTACTGACATTTCGAATACAACTTCGCTACCTACTGTTGCTTTAATGTGAGTTAAAAAGTTAGTTGGAACTTTTTTTCTCTCAGCTTCTTGATAACTTAACATTTCATGTTTTAACATACCTTTAACTTCAACAACACCATTTGCAACTTTTGCTTTTAATTTCATATTACTCATTATTATTCCTTTTATATTTTTTTATTTCTTTTTTACTATTCTCAGTGAGGGGTTATATCAACCTCCACATCCACCGATAGTAACTTTAATAACTTTACTTACAGAATGTAATTTTCCATCAACATCAGCTACAACAGTAACTGTTCCAGTTTTTTGCATTTTAATTCTTAATGCATAATCTGCAACACTTTTTGCACCCATTGTGAATACTGCAACAGTAGCTTCAGGGTTTGCATCTTGGAAGATTGCAATTGTTTTTGCTTTTAATTTTGTATCAAAACTAATTGGTATAACAGCACCATTTTCAGCGATATCTGGAGCACTTAAATTAATTCCACCAACTGTAGTTGCTGTTGTTCCGAACATTGCTTTCATTGCTTCATCAACTTTTGTTGCTGACCATACTTTTGGTTTACTAGCTCTAAAATCTTCTGCACTTAAAGATGCTGGTATCATTGATACTGCAGCTACACCTAAACTTAATCCTAAAAAATTTCTTCTATTCATTCTATTCTCCTTAAATTTGTTTTATTCTATTGTTTTTAAGAAAGCCACTACAGCTTTAATTTCATCATTAGTTAACCAACCACCTTTACCAAATGCTGGCATTGCAGTTATTTTACTTCTTGTTGTAGATGGATCATAAATTACATCATATAATGACTGATCATCCCAATATTTCAAACCAGTTAACTGTGGTCCAAAACTACCTGGCCCATCCAATGTTTTACCACTGATTGCATGGCATGCTATACAGTTACCTTGCGTATTAGTTTCAAATATTTTTTTACCTTTGTCAACTAATGCATCGGCAGAAACACTTGTAACTAACAAACCACTTACAGCTGTTGCTATTAGTAATCTTTTTGCTATTTTCATATCAACTCCTTCATTTATTTAGTAAATCTTTTTATACTAAGACGAGTAATTATAATCAAATTTATTCTTGAATGTCAAGTAAATCTACAAAAAAAATAATTTATTTTTATACTATAAGTTTATATTTTTTATATTATAAGTTTTACATAATAAATATTTCTCCAATGCCTACAAAATCGATATTATAAGATATCTTTATATTAAAATAATTGATACAAATTTACACAAAAAAATATATGTTTCTTTTAAAAATAGTGAATCTTCTTATATAATAATTTATTATATTAAGTAATTTATTAGAAAAACTGTACGTATTGATATTTTTTGAAATAAAAAAAGCCCACTTTGTAAAAAGTGGGCTTTTATAAATTGAAATCTAAAATAGTTTTAAATTATTTACTTGATTCCAACATATAGTCAACAATCTTTTTAAAATCATCATCGCTCATGTCGTGTCCACCTTTTGGAGGCATTCCATTGATTCCCATGATTCCATTTTTGTAAACATTCTCAAGACCTTTAGCACTAACTTTAGCCCAAGCATCTTTGTCCCCAACAACTGGTGCGCCTATTGCTGCATTACCGTGACAAGAAGCACATTTTTCTTCATATGCGGCTTGCATTGGATGAGCTGCTTTATTTTCAGGCACAAACCAATCTCTTTTTGTATTAGGTGCCGGATGGAAATCATTTAGTTCATTTGCAATCTTAAGAACAGGAACTTTTCCTTTGATACAATTTTTCATACATTTTGTACCACCACCAAAGTTTTTAGGATCAGACATTAATTTAGTCATATTTTTAACACCTTGCTTAGGATCTTTTTTTGTATCCACATCTGGATAAAACCCATTTGCATTTGGCATTACAATTTTTTTGAATTTTTCTTTGTCTAGTACATATTCATCATCAAGTGTTTTTCCATCAATTGTAATACTATTTACAGATAATAAATAAGCAACAATCGCATAAGTTTCACTATTTGTTAAACTTTTTGGATGCGGGAATGGCATAGCATCTTGAATATACCAGAATAATGTACTTGCATATGGCCAGTAACTACCTATACTTCTTTGAGGTGGATCCATATTTGGATTTTCATCAGCTGGATTCATAAGTTGATTTTTTAAACTTCCAACCGTACCGCCAACTAAAGATGGATAACCTTTTCCACCACTTCCGAAGTCACCATGACACATAGCACACTGTGCATCATAAAGTTCATTTCCTAAAGCAACTGAACCCTCAGCTTTTTTTGGTTTTCCGTCTTCACCTAAAACTGGCTCACCATGTTTCATGTCAAATTCAGGAAGACCAGTTCCATCAGGCATTACATCAATATTCCATGCAGTAATTTCTTTTTTAGTTGCTGCTCTACCATTGTTGTATTTTACTTGAACTGGATTTACATAATAAGATGTATATTTACCATCTTTAGTATTATATTTTATTCCACCATCAACTGCAGTTTTTGAAGAATCTGCAGCGATCGCTAAAGTTAGGCCTAAAGATAAAGATAGACCTAAACCAATCATTGAAGCCTTAAGCTTTGTGTTTTCTAATATGTACATTACTACACTCCCCTTTTTCATTTATTTGCCATGTAACTATTGCATTTCTATGATATACAGATTCAACACCAATTACTGAAGTTTCTTCATCAATAGTAGGTTGAACATTTCCTGTATCATCATGAGATCTACTTGCTAGAAGCATTGGCTTACCATCCCATTTTGTAATATAACTAAATCTTGTCCATGATTTTGGTAAAACAAGACCTTTTAGCTTAGCTTCAACCCAATTATTTCCACCATCAAATGTTATATCTACACCCTTGATAGTTCCTTGACCAGACCATGCAAGACCTTCGATTTCTACCATATCACCAACTTTAAGTTCTGTCCATGGTTTTTCAGGACAAGGGCTAGTTACTACAGAGTTTACTTCATTTACCCAGAAATATTGAATAGCTTTTCCTGATTTTTGAAGCATTGTATATTTAGATGTTTCTTCTTTTGAATGCCATGGCTTATCAGAGAACTCTAATCTTTTTAACCATTTAGTATTAAGATTTCCTTCCCAACCTGGAACTAAAAGTCTAAGTGGGTAACCTTGCTCAGCTCTTAACGCTTCACCATTTTGTCCCCATACAAGCATTGCATCATCAAGTGCTTTTTCAACAGGAATAGTTCTAGGATTTCCTGCATTGTCACTTCCTTCGGCAAGCATCCATACAGCATCTTTTTCTAAACCAATATCATCTAAAACAGTTTTTAACATAACACCGGTCCACATTGCCGAAGACATCATCCCTTTTAAGAATTGAAGATTATTAAATTGTGGTCCTCTCCAATCTGTTGATCCATTTGCTGGGCACTCAATAAAATAAATTCTACTTTCACTTGGGTATTTTTTTAAATCTTCAAGAGTTAATACAACTTCTCTTTTAACTTTTCCATGGATCATTAATCTAAATTCATTAGGATCAACATGTGCTGTTCCGCCATGATTTCTAGTAAAAAATAATCCATTAGGAGTAATGATACCTTCAGACTCATGAATTGGAGTCATTGATACAGATGCATAAAAATCTCCAGATGATAATAAATCTGTAGCTCTTCTTACATTGTTATGCTCGTATGGAGACGGCAATCCATATGGATTTTTAGTAACTAAATCACCTAATTTTGTTCCCCAAGGTGCTTCACCAATAATCGCTTGATCGTCTGCTTTAAGACTTACAGGCGATAGTACATTTGCCGCAGCAACTGCACCTACTGAATATACGGCTGTTTTTTTAAAAAATTCCCTTCTACTGCTTGGTAATTCAGTAGAAGCTACAAGATCTTTTTTAAAGATTTCGCTTATTTTCTTCATTGTTCCTCCTAAATTTTAGTAATTCATTCACCACTAATTCGGGAAATTATAGTCAAAAAAACTTTTACTTGTCAAGAAATTTATCTATAAATAACTATTATTGTTTCTATGCGAAACAACTACTAATAAATCATATAAGTTTAACTTTTTATTATTATAATTATGGCTACACAAAATACCGATAAAGTAGCATAAAATCATTATGATATAACAATTTATTAAAACATTTGAGTTATATTAAATAAAAGATTTAGTACAATTATTATATAAAAATTTGTGCTTTTAGAAACGATTATTAAGCATCTCATTAAGGAGAAAAATGCAAAAAATTACTGGTCAAGTGCTAAAACTATTCATTGCAAATAGTGAAACTAGGAATATGGATGAAGTAATGTCTTCTGAACTTATTTTGGGTGGAATAGTTGGAGATAAATATTTTGGACGTGAGGACAGAGAAATCTTACTAACAAGCTTATGTGGTTATGAATTAGCATTAGCCAACAATATATCAATGCCTTTTGGAACGCTTGGTGAAAATATTTTAACTGATATAGATTTAAAAAATTTGAAAATAGGTGACAAATTACAAATAGGTGAAACAATTATTGAAATTAGCATGCTTTGCCCTGTTTGCACACACCTTTCATCAATCAAAAAAGAACTTCCTAAGCTCATAAAAGACGATCGTGGAATTTTTGGGAAAGTTATACAAAGTGGAATTGTAAAAATAGGAGATAAAGTTTTATTTAAATAGCTCTTGTTAATTCTAAAAAAATTTAAATTTTATTCTTTACTGATGAAAAAAGAGCCATATCACTCAATTTGAGTGGAATATGATTTGTATCCAATGATCTTTCCAGCTCCGCTTTAATGTTTCTAGAATTTGACAAATACTGCTTTAATAGTCCGCCAGATAATGTTTTCTTAGCAGAGCTCATAAGCTTTAATGGGTCCATTGCTCTTGTATTTTTATACATTCCAAAATGCAAATGTGGTCCGCTACTAACTCCACTATTTCCAACAAATCCTATGATATCCCCTTGTTTTACTGTTGAACCATTTCTAAATTTCTTATTAAATTTAGATAGATGTCCATACAATGATTTAAAACCACCGTCATGACTTATGATCACGGTATTTCCATATCCACCTTTTGTTCCAAAATAAGATATTCGTCCATCTCCAGTTGCAGATATTTTTGTTCCAATTGAAGCCGCCAAATCAACTCCAAGATGAGCCCTATAGTATTTTAATACTGGATGAAATCTTTTGTAAGTAAACTCACTAGATATTTTTTTGAAAGCAACTGGTATTTTAAATAGTACGTTAGTAAAACTATTTCCTTTTTCATCATAATAAAGATTATCGTAAGGATTTTGAAAAATATATTTTTCATCTTGATGTTGTGGTCTAACAAATGCACCAAGAATAACCGGGCTTCCGTAATATTTTCCCATTCTTATTTTTTGTTCATATTTTATTGCAACAATATCTCCAGTGTGAACTTTTTTAAAATTAACAGATTTTTGGAAAGCTTTTATAAATTCACTTGCTAATTGTTTGTTTTTTGTTAGATTTACGATATCTTGATAAGGTGACTCTGCGAGTTTGAAAGTTAGCAGATCGGTTTTAGTTTCAAATATTACAGGAATAATATCAAGCACATATTTCCCGTTAATTTGATGAATGTGTATTTGCATCTCTTCGCTTATTGGAATCAAAGCATGTAAAACTAAGCCATTATTTGCTTGCACAAGTCTATATTCTACATCAGCTTCAATTTCAGTACATAGCTCTTTATCTGTTTTTGAAAGATTAAAGTAAACATCTTTATCTATATGATGTCGTATTAAAAATGTAATAAGCGTATCACCTTTTTTCCAAAGTAAATCTTGATTGGTAGTTGCAAAAGTGATGCTGAACAAGCAGCTGATTATTATTAAAATTCTAAACATAAGTCTCTTTTTGTAGCAATATTATATTTATGATTATACAATTAGCTTCTTAAAGTTATAGAAGTATGCGTCATAAGAAGCTAATTGTGGTTTCAGTTTTACACAAAAAGAACTCACAAATTATATTAAAATTCGCGACACAATGATTTTTAAAATATCATAATTAGATGTCTAAAGTAAGTGCTATCTCATCACAAATTGGGAAATGTTTGCATTTGATACAATCTAGCCATATTTTTGTTTCAGGAATAGATTCTTTAGCAATAACAGAAAAACCAAATTTTTCAAATAACTGCTGACGGTATGTTAGAACTAAAATTGTTTTAAGTCCATAAAAAATAGCTTCATTTGTAGCTCTTTTAATTAATTCAGCCCCAATACCTTTATTTCTAGAATTACCTTTCACAATCAAACTTCTAATTTCACAAAGAGTAGTGGTATGAATATGCAAAGCAACAAAACCTACAATTTCATCATCTCGGTAAGCAACAGTATATGAACGGATTGTTGTCGCCATTTCCGAAGGAGTTCTTTCTAATATATTTCCATTCTGAACTTCTTGAATAACAAGATTCTGCATGTTTTCTATATCTTTAACGGTTGGCTTTACATATTTAATTTCTTTAGCATTCATCTATTATTTTCCGAAAAGATACTTCGATATTGTAGATTCAAGAACATCAATACCTTTGTTTTTAAGATTTGAAATAAAAATACCGTCTGGATATTTTAGTTTTAGTTTTTGCAATTCTGCTTGATTTAATTTGTCAGTTTTTGTAAAAACATCCAAAATTAATTGATCACCTTTTTTAATATATTTTAAAAAATCATCAACACTTTTATCAATTTCAAGATCATTGTGTCTTGAATCAATTAAATGCACAAATATTTGTAGTGAAATTCTTCTTTCAAGGAATTCTGTCAAATTCCTATTCCAGTCTCTTTTTAGTGATTTTGATACTTTTGCATATCCAAAACCAGGCAAATCTACAAATCTTGCGAATCTATGTTCGTCTTCTTTGTTTTCATCATCTTTAAATTTAATATCAAAAAAATTAATAAGCTGTGTTTTACCAGGTGTTGATGAAGACTTAGCAAGACTTTTTCTTTTTGTCAATGAATTCAAAAGAGAACTCTTCCCAACATTACTTCTGCCAATAAATGCTATTTCTGCCTTGTCCGGATTTGGACTTTCAGCTATATTTGATGCAGATACTGCAAATTGTGCATCTATTATTCTCATGTATTACTCTCTATTTTTAATTTAAATTGAACTGGCTTATTTTTCTCACCATCAATTTTTGTTGTTCCAACTTTTTCATCAAGATAAATTTTTTCACCTTTAATAATTTTTTGACCCGCAACATCTTCCAGATAACCATTACCGACAATAATATAAACTTGTTCGTCAACATTATAAGTAACCTCATCACCTCTACCCTTCATAATAGTTGTAGGTCTTTTGATAACCATATCAACTTTACCTACAGCATGATACTGCTTAACAAGTGTTTTACCAGTGTTTTCAATCAGCTTTGTATGCACGGTTAATTTGTCACAATGCAACTTATCAGCCCCTTTTATCATAACCACATGACCAGTAAAAATAATAATATTTTTTGATTTATCTGCTGAAAAATTATCTGCTTTTATGTCAACATCAACTTCGTCAGCGCATAAAGAACCAATTAAAAATAAAAAAGTAAAAAAATATTTCACCTATAAATCCTTTTCATTTAATACAAAATGAGCTTGTTGCCCACTTATCGCAAAATCGTTTTTGCTAATATAGAGTTTTTTTCCACTAAAAAGACTCTTTTGAAAATTAAAAACAAAATAATCATTATTTGAAACTATACCTGTTGTGTCATTATAATTTAACGATTCAGTTTTTAATTGCATATCTTCACCTCTTGTAAATACAATATTTTTCCTAAATTCATAAGCGTTATTTTCTCGCTTCATGTATTTGCCACTAATTGTATCAGTAGTATTTTTCGCTCCTCTTAATATAAGAACAGCATCTTTTAATTCATCTTTAGATTCATACTGAATCGCTTGTTTTGATTTTACAATTTTTTCCACTTGATGATTATTTAACTCATACATTGTTGAATTCATAAAAGAAACTTTTGGTAAGGCTTCTTTTGAATCATTCTTTGCAACATCTTTTACGACAATATCTGTCAAAAAGAATGAAACAATAATAATGGAAAGTAAAAATAATCTTAGAGCCATAGACTTTTTAACTCAATATCTTTTGCTCGCAACGCATACTCGATCATCTCTCGAGCTGCTCCGCTTCCGCCATTTTTAGTAGAAATATGATTCACAATCTTTTTAACTTCGTCCGTTGCATCATTTGGACAAAATGAGAGTTTGACTTGAGCTAACATTTTCATATCATTCAAATCATCTCCAATAGCTCCAACTTGAGACAAACTCAATCCTTCTTTTTCCAAAATCTCTGCTAGAACTACAGTTTTATCACTGACACCCTGATATACATATGTTACACCTAGTTCTTTGGCACGCTTATCTACAATAACACTTGAACGCCCAGTTATAAAAGCTGATTTAAATCCTAATTTTTTATTCCAAGCTTCTATTGCAGCACCATCTTTTACATCAAAAGATTTTGTTTCTACACCATTTGCATCATATGTTATTTTACCATCTGTTAAAGTTCCATCTATGTCAAATATCAATAATTGAATCATAGAATACCTTTTGTACTTGGTATTCCCATTTTTGTATTTGTAGCCAATGCTCTTCTTAGTGCAACTGCAAATGCTTTAAAAGTAGCCTCAACAATGTGATGTTTATTGCTTCCTCTATCCGTTATAAGATGACAAGTTATACCGCTATTTAAAACAACTGCATGAAAAAATTCTTCAACTAGCTCAACATCAAAAGTTCCAACTTTACCGAAAATATCAGACTTATAAACCAAGTACGGTCTGTTTGAAAGATCAATCGCACATGTAACACTAGCTTCATCCATAACTACCGTAGCATTGCCATATCTTTCTACTTCACAGATTGGGAAAACTTCTTTTCTTAAAGCTTGACCAATAACAATTCCACAATCTTCAGTAGTATGGTGATCATCAATATGAGTATCTCCAGTACATTCTATATTTAAATATATACCACTATGTTTACTGAAAGCTTCAAGCATATGATTTAAAAAACCAACTCCAGTATTTATTATTCCTGACTCATTGTTTGTTATATCTAGTTGGCATTTAATTGATGTTTCTTTTGTTTCTCGTATTATTTCTGTCATCTTTTCTCCTTATATTTTTTAATTTTACTGTGCAATAACCATAGCATTTTCAAAATTATTTGATCGTTTAAAGTCATTAGCTTCAGCTTCACTTCTAAAACCGCTAATCATAACTCTATGGAAAACTTTGTCGCCAGAAAGTGTTTGCATGATTATAGCTTTATAGTGATTATCCAATCCGCTATTATTGAATTTATCTCTTGTTGTTTGAGCTCCACTAATATTTGTAAATGCTCCAATCTGAACTAAGTAAGCTCCAACGAAAACTTGCTCTTTCTTTTCAGTAGGTGTCATAGCAATCTTTGAATGAAACCCGACAACAGTTATAGAAACATTGGCGGTTCCTTTTCCAACCATTTCAATTTCATGTGCAGCACTATTTGATAAATCTATAATTCTACCTTCAACAAAAGGTCCTCGATCGTTGATTCTTACAATAGTAGACTTTCCATTATCCTTATTATATACTTTAACCATAGTATTCATAGGCAAGGTTTTAGAAGCTCCTGTCATCGCGTACATATCATACGTTTCACCATTTGATGTCTTTTTTGCATGAAAATCAGGACCATACCAAGATGCAACTCCATCAAATTCTTCTCCAATTGCTGCCATAGTTGGATAATATGTTTTTCCTAAAACCTCATATGCTCTCATTGTTGCACTATGCATCGCTTTAGAATCTTTAACTTCTTGGTCTCCGATTCTTGTATATTGACCATTTGATTTATAACTTTTTGAACCAGAATAATATGAAGTTGAATATCTTTTTTGACACCCTGTAATCGCCAATAGCACACAAGATGCGATAAGTACTTTACTTAAGCTTGATAACAATTTTGTCTCCTGGTTTCACTTTGCTTGTTTTCATATTATTATCCTGCATAACTTTTTCCATTGTCATGCCATGTTCTTTTGCAACCCTATAAAGATTGTCATTTTTTTGTATTGTATAAAATTTAAGATAGTCAGATTCAATATTTTCAACATCATCTTTAATTGTTTTTACTTCTTTAACAATTGAAATATCTTTAATCTTATCAGAAGCATTGTTTTTTGCATTTCGTTTATTTTCATTGTACTGATTTAATTTTGCAGTAGGAATGTAAATTTGTGTACCACTTTCACTTGGTGATGTTTCTGAACCTTTTAAATGAGGATTTAACTGTTTAAGCTTTTCTGGTGTGACGCCAGCAAGATTAGCAATATTTTTCAACATCATCCCACTTCCAGCTTCAACTCGAACAAGTTGTGAAGAACTTCCTGCCACTCCAAAATTATTAAACTTATTCGCTGGGCCATTATTGTTCATCATAGCAAGAGAAATAATTTTTTTAATATAGTTTTTACTTTCTTTTGGAATATACGGCCCACTTGACCCTTTATAATCAGTCAAAAGATCATTTATTCCTGGTTTATAATTCCAAGTCTTAACATCTTGATAGATAGCATTAACATCTTTATAGCTTGCTCTTCCGCTACTATAATCTTTTAAAGTTTTTTTATATCTTTGTATTTTTGGATTATTATTGCAGTCATTTTGTCTACAATACATATCTATAGTAGCTCTTGTTAGACCCTCTGTTAGCCTTCCATCTCCACAATTGTACGAAAGTGCTGCTAAATACCATGAACCAAAAACACCATGTAGTTTGCTTAAATATTTGGCAGCCGCTTCGGTTGATTTAATAAAATCCATACGTTCATCTATATATTTATTTTTTTTAAGGCCCATTTCACTAGCTGTTCCTGGCATAAATTGCCAAAGCCCTAATGCCTTTCGATTTGACTGCGCTTCTAAGACAAAATTAGATTCTGCCATTGCCATATATAAAAAAACTGATGGCACATTATTCTTCTTGAGAATTCTTGATATTTCTGGAATATATTTTTCTCCACGACTCATATTGTTGACATAGTGTTTTTCATTTTTTTTAGAAAAGCTCTCATAGAAAGTCTGGAATTTATCATCTTTGATATATGAACTTTCTATATCCAAGTCTTTTAAAACCTCTAAATCATTTTTTAAAAAATCATTACTAGCCATTACTGCTGAAAGCTGGAAGTAACAAAATATTATAAAAATGAGTTTTTTCAAATCAATATCCCTAAGATAAGTATTTCTCTAGAACTTTTGGTATTTTAATAGTTCCATCACTTTGTTGATGATTTTCTAAAATCGCAACTAATGTACGGCCAACGGCAAGGCTTGATCCATTTAAAGTATGACAAAGTATATTTTTCTTGTCATCTTTATATCTTATCTTAGCCCTTCTAGCTTGGAAATCATTTGTATTACTAATAGAGCTTATTTCCCTATATTTTCCTTGTCCTGGAAGCCAAACTTCTAAATCAATAGTTACAGCAGCTCCAAACCCTAAATCACCAGTACAAAGCTGAACTTTTTGATGAGGAAGCTCTAAAGATGTCAATAAATCACTTGCGCAATCAACCATTTTCATAAAAATTTCATTAGATTGCTCTGGTGTAGTAATAGCAACAAGCTCAACTTTATCAAATTGATGTTGTCTTATCATGCCTCTAGTATCCCTTCCGGCACTTCCTGCTTCTTTTCTAAAACAAGGAGTGTAAGATGTTAAAAGCATAGGCAATTGAGAAGATTTTAAAATCTCATCATTAAATAGATTTGTAAGTTGAACTTCTGATGTAGGAATAAGATACAGATCCTCTCCTTCAATCTTAAATAAATCATCTTCAAATTTTGGAAGCTGCCCTGTACCCAAAAGCATATTTGAGTTTGCCATGAAAGGAACATACCATTCTTCAAAACCTCTTGCTCTGTTAAAATCCAAGAAATAATTAATTAAAGCTCGCTCAAGTCTAGCTCCAATTCCGCTTAAAGCACTAAATCTTGTTTTAGCCAACTTAACTCCTCTTGCAAAATCTATAATTCCAAGATTTTCTCCGATTTCCCAGTGTTCCTTTGGTTCAAAATCAAATGTTTTAGGTGTACCAATTTTTTCAAGAATAATATTTTCGTCTTCACTTGCTCCAATAGGGACATTTTCATTTGGAATATTAGGAATTGAAAGAAGAATATTGTCAAGCTCTTGTTCTAAAACTACAACATCATTTTCTAAAGCAGCTTTTTGCTCTTTTAAATTATCTATTTTATTTTTTAATTCTGTTGTGTCTTTGTTTTCTCTTTTGTAAGCACCGAATTCAGAAGATAAACTATTCTGAAGAGCTTGACAATTTTCCATCTCTTGTCTCTTTACTTTTGCATTTGCCAGTTTGATTTTTAAAGTTTCAAGCATAGCTCCATCAACTTTTTTTCGTTGAAGTAGCTCACTTACTTTATCAAAATTATTTTGTAAAAGTTTAATATCGATCATTAATTCAAGTCCATCTTTATAACTATATTTGCACCTTCTTCAACAACAGTGAAGTTGTGTTTTTGGCAAAAAGTTTCATTCATCTCTTCGCACATAGCGATAGCTTCTTGTAAAGCTTCGTCTTTTGATTCAAATTGTTGTTCAGCTTCTAAATCAGATCTTTTGAAACATCCACATTGTTTTTCCATTATTAAAGTTGTCATTTTAAGTATTCCTTATTTATTATTTTGCATATTTGCTTCTTTTATTATAACAGATAACTCCTCTTTTTTTATAAAATCAGCTCCCATACTAACTATAAATTGGCTGGCTTCAGATATAGTTAAGGTTGTTGGCTTCACTAATGATTTATCTACCATGATCGCGTATCCGCTCGTAGGATTAGGGCTTGTAGGTATAAATAATACCCAAATATCTTCGTGCTTGTTTAAAACATAAGCTGGCACCCAAAGACCTATTCTTGGGTATTCTACAAGCACAACTTCTCTTCTTTCACTTTTTGCATTTGGTTTGAAAAGTTCTGTAATCTTTTTTACAATTCCATAAATTGTTCCAATTGCAGGAATTTTTACAAGAGTTGTATCTAAAAAATGTACCAATAAAGATTTTCCAACCCGTTCAATTGATGAGCCAATAAATGCCAAAAATAACAAAATTACTATCAAAATTCCTACACTTAAAAATGTATTATTAGTATATATAAAAAGATATTCGAGAACATCTTGAGCAATACTTTCCGCCCACATAATAATTTGCACAACAACAAAAAGTGGAACCAATGCTAAAGCTCCAATAAGTATATATCTAAAAAAAGACCCCATAAATAATATTCCTTGAATTAGTTTCTTAATCTTTTCCTGAAAAATTTAATCAATATTTTTCAGTAGCTACTATTTTAGTAAAATTATAAGATTATATCAAATCAAATAAAAATTTTCCTTGACTTCAATTTTTTGTTTTATTTGGTATTATAATAAAAATAGAAAGTGGAGCTAAAAGTGAAATTAGATAGTTTAGAGCGTGACCTAAAAGAACTTATTCAAAGCAAAGGGATGAGATACACAGAACAACGTGCAATTATTTTAGAAATCTTATTGATGTCAGATGGGCATCTAAATGCTGATGAAATTTTAAGAGTTGTTAGAGACAAGTATCCTGAAACAAATATAGGAATCGCAACAGTCTACAGAACTTTAAGTTTTCTAGAGGAATCAAATTTAATATCATCAATATCATTTGGATTAGAAGGCAAAAAATATGAAAATGTCTCAAAAGAACATCATGATCATTTAATATGCAAAGCATGTGGAACTATTTATGAATTTATTGATGCTGACATTGAAGCAAAGCAAGAGCAAATTGCAAAAGATAGAAATTTTGAAATTCATAGTCATTCTATGCAAATATATGGATTATGCGAAAATTGTCACTAATGTAGATGGCATTAGCAACTACAAATAAATCAGTACTTGAAGTCTATATACTAACATCCTGTAAAATATAATTGTTCAATATATATTTCAGCAGCCATAAAAAGCCAAATTGTTTAATCTTTTAAAACTTAACTAATATGCAGTCATTGGTAGCCAGTCAAATCATTAAAAAAATAGTATACTTAAACAATTAATAAAAATTATTTTGTTATCATAAAGACAATTAACACAATCAAGGACTGATTTGCTCTTCAACTCGTATGCATTTATATTTCTTTTTTTACCCATTATGTTTTTTGGTTACTTTTATCTAACCTCAAAAAGACTAATTACAGGTTCCAAGTCATGGCTTGTATTTGGTAGTTTATTTTTTTACAGCTGGTGGAATATTATTTATCTACCGCTTATTTTAGCATCAATGCTTTTTAATTATTCAATTGGAAGCAGTCTCACAAAAGAAATAGAGCACAAAAAAATTAATAAAAAAACGCTTTTAGTCTTTGGTATTTCTGCAAACATTTTGCTTCTTAGTTATTTTAAATATGCTGATTTTTTTATTGAAAACATCAATATGATTGGAGGAACAGACTTTAATCTAATTCATCTGTTGCTTCCGCTTGGAATTAGTTTTTTTACATTTACTCAGATTGCCTACTTGGTTGATAGTTACAGAGGAGAAACAAAAGAATATGATCTGCTAAATTATGGATTGTTTGTAACATTTTTTCCACATCTTTTAGCTGGGCCCATCTTGCATCACAAAGAGATGATGCCGCAGTTTGACAAAGTGTCCAACTTGGCCAAAAATCACAAAAATATTGCTGTTGGAATCTTTTTGTTCTCAATCGGTTTATTTAAAAAAGTTGTTATTGCTGATACCTTTTCTGTATGGGCAAATCATGGCTTTGACACATCAATAAGTCTTAATATCGTTGAGGCTTGGGCAACAAGTTTATCTTATACGTTCCAACTGTATTTTGATTTTTCAGGATACACGGATATGGCGCTTGGAGTAGCACTTCTTTTCAATATAAGACTCCCGATTAATTTTAATTCACCATACAAGGCATCAGATATTCAAGATTTTTGGAGAAGATGGCATATTACTTTGAGTAGATTCTTAAGAGATTACATTTATATTCCTCTTGGAGGAAATAGATTAGGAAGTTTTCGAACTTACACGAACCTTCTTATTACATTTATTCTTGGTGGACTCTGGCATGGGGCCGGCTGGACATTTATATTTTGGGGATTTTTACATGGAATGGCTCTAGTAATCCATAGATTTTGGTCAAATCTTGGATTTAGAATGTGGACTTGGCTTGGATGGTTTGTAACATTTAACTTCGTAAATATATCTTGGATATTTTTTAGAGCTAAGGAATGGGATGATGCGATAAAAGTATTAAATGGAATGTTTTTAATTGATGCATTTGAAGATTTTGCAATGTATGACATAGTTGATGATTTTTTTAACATGTATGATTTTGCTGCTGTAAATACTATTTCACTTGTTATCATATGCGTTATGTTTGTTGTTGTTATTTTTAGCTTCTTTTTTAGCAACTCAAATCAATATGCAGAAAAATTAGTTTTGTCTAAAAAACTTGTTCTCTTTGTTGTGCTTTTATTGGCACTTGACATTTTATCATTGAGCAAAATCAGTGAATTTTTGTATTTTAATTTTTAGGATTTGTGATGAGTAGTAAAAAGTTTATTTATTCTATATATATCCTTACCTTTATATTTATAGCTTGTGTTGCAGTGTTTAATTTTATTATTGATCCATTTCAACAATATAGACAGCCAACTCTTTACAAAACTTTTTATGGAGGAAACCAAAGAGCCTTAAATACTGGTCTTTCAAAACATCACGATTACCAATCAATAATAATTGGTAGCTCTATGACTGAAAACTTTTTAATCTCAAAATCAAATGAAATAATACCAAAACCAATTAAATTATCAATTAGTGGTGCTACATCGCATGAAATATTTCTAATGCTAAACACAGCATTTGGTACTGGAAAAAAAATAGATACCATATTAATCGGATTTGATATGTATTCACTTTCTGGAAAAGTTGACAGATTAAGTTATGGTGATAACTCGTTACCTATGTATTTATATGATAATGATATTCTGAACGACTTTTTTTATTTGGCAAATTTTGACACATTAAAAGAGTCTATACAAACTCCGCTTTTAAATCAACAATACAACACTGATGAGCCTAGATGGAAATATGAAAACATGTATCAATGGCAACATTTATCAGAAGATAGTTTTGGCAAAGAAAATGTATTAGAAATGTATGATGATTATAAAAAAAGCAAGAAAATCATACCTCTTGAATACACGTTTGACAATTTAAAGAATAGCTTTGAACACAATTTTATATCACTTGTTGAAAAACACCCAGAAACTAAATTTATCTTTTTTTATCCACCATATTCAATGCTAGCTTTCAAACAATGGGAAGAACACAAAACTTTACATAATATTTTGAAATTTAAATCGTATGCTTTTAAAAGATTTTCAGCATTTAAAAACGTAAGACTTTATGATTTTCATAATGCATTTGAGATAACAAAAGATTTAGATAACTATAAGGATTTCTCGCATTATCATCAAAATATAAATTCATGGATTATTGATCAGATTAAAGAGAATAATTACCTTATAACTATAGCAAATGGTGATAAAAAAATTGAGGAACTTCAAAAAGAAATAATTTCATACAAGCCCCCAATTCCAGAAGAAAATTAATTAGTTTCTGTATTGAATAAAGTTCATAATTAACATAATATCACCAAACAATCTCTTTAGTTCCATGATTTCTCAATAAAGCATTTGTTTTACTAAAATGTTTGCAGCCAAAAAAACCACGATAGCTTGATAGTGGACTTGGATGTGGTGCTGATAAAATGTAATGCTTTTCACCATTAATGAATTTACTTTTTTTAATCGCTGGATTCCCCCAAAGTAAAAATACAACCCCAATACAATTTTCAGAAATATGACTTATTATATTATTTGTAAATATTTCCCAGCCAATATTGTGATGAGATGCTGGCAAACCATCTTCCACTGTCAAAATTGTATTAATAAGCAAAACACCTTGCTCTGCCCATTTGGTTAAATCTCCATTTTCGCAAATGCTAAAGCCAACATCATCTTTAATTTCTTTGAGTATATTAACCATAGATGGTGGATTTTTGATGGCTTCTGGTGTAGAAAACGCTAAACCTTGAGCTTGTCCTTCTCCATGATATGGATCTTGACCAATAATTACAACTTTTAAATTGTCATAGCTGCAAAGTGAAAAAGCATTAAATATTTTTTCTTTTGGTGGATAAACTTTTGTAGATTCATATCTTTCATTTATAACTTCTTGAAGTTTTTTATAGTAGTCTTTTTGTTGTTCTGATTTAATAATATCATTCCAATTTAACTTCATTTGCGTCCCTTTATCAACTTTAAAGTATAATAACTAAATTTTAATAAAGAGGTTTTATATGTGTGGGATTGTAGGCTATATAGGAAATAAAAATACTAAAGGTATCTTAATAGAAGGGCTAAAAGAGCTTGAATATAGGGGTTATGATAGTGCAGGAATAGCTGTGCTTCAAGATGACAAACTAGAAGTTTTTAAAGCTGTTGGAAAAATAAAGAACCTTGAAGAGAAAGTTTTACAAAATACTACTTGCTGCGTTACTCCAAATGAAATGTCGACAGGAATTGGCCATACAAGATGGGCAACACATGGAAAACCTACGGAATTAAATGCTCATCCTCACCTTGGAATTTATTCATATGTTGTACACAATGGAATAATTGAAAACTACAAAGAACTCAAAGAAGAACTTACACATGCTGGACACATATTTGTATCGCAAACAGACACTGAAGTTATTGTTCATCTTTTTGAATTTTACTTTAATCAATCAAACGATGCACAAAAAGCTTTTGATGAAACCATCAAAAGGCTAGAAGGTGCTTACTCAATTCTTTTGATAACAAAATCAGAACCACATAAAATATTCTTTATGAAACATGGCTCGCCTTTGGCTGTTGCAAAAGGTAATGACGATGGAGAAATATATTTCGCTTCATCTGATGCTCCACTGATTGGTCTTGCAAATGATGTTGTTTATCTTGAGGATGGGGTTAGTGGTGTCGCAAGCGTTGGAAACATTGAATTTTCAGATGAAGTAAAATGGACAACATTACCACAAAATAAACTTTTCGCACAAAAAGATGGTTACAGATTTTTTATGGAAAAAGAAATTTATGAACAAAAAGATGTTGTAATTGATACCATGATGGGTAGATTAAAAAATGATGAGATTAATTTTGATGAACTTGATCAAAGTATAATTGAGGGAATAAATGAGATTAAAATTTGTGCTTGCGGGACTAGCTATCATGCAGGATTAACGGCATCTTATCTTTTTGAAAGATTATCAAAAATTAGATGTACAGTTGAAATTGCAAGTGAGTTTCGATACAAAGAACCATTACTTTCTAAGGATACGCTTTTTATAGTTATCTCCCAAAGTGGTGAAACAGCTGATACTCTAGAAGCATTAAAAATGGCTAAAAATGCTGGTCTTAAGAGTATTGCTGTATGCAATGTTGATAATAGTTCCATGACAAGAGTAGCTGATGCTACAATACTTTTAAGAGCAGGAATCGAAAAAGGAGTTGCAAGCACAAAAGCATTTTCAACTCAAACTGTTGTGCTTTGGATGATGGCACTTTACTTTGGAAAAACTAGAAATGTATTAAGTACAGAGAAACTAAAAACAGAGTTACAAACATTAAAAAATGTTCCAAATAGCCTGAAAGTAGAAAGTCAACTTCATGAGAAGTGCAGAAGATTATCAAAAAGATATTTGCATGGACATGGGTTCTTCTTTATTGGTCGGGATGTTTTTTATCCTCTTGCTCTTGAGGGTGCATTAAAATTAAAAGAGATCAGTTATCTTCACGCAGAAGGTTATCCTGCTGGTGAAATGAAACATGGACCAATTGCATTAGCTGATCCTGAATTATTTACGATAGCACTTATGCCGCAGCATTTACACTACGATAAAATCAAATCAAATGTAGAAGAACTTAGCGCGAGAGACAGTACAATTTGTGCAATTTCTCCTATTTCTTTTGAATTATCTGATGATTTTATTTTAACAGCGGAAACAAACCACTATATGCTTGAATTCTTTGAGATGCTTGTTGTATTGCAATTATTTTCAATGGAAATTAGTGTTAGACTTGGAAATGATGTTGATATGCCAAGAAATTTAGCAAAATCTGTAACTGTAGAATAGTATTTGGATAGTATCTCAGAGGTCAATAACCTCTAAGATACTTAGTCAAGAAAAAGGGTGAAAGTTGATATAATCAAACTTCACCCTTTTTTATTTCACAAAGAAAGATACTATAAATTAGTATCCACTTGTTTGAACAGCCATTTTAACTATTGCCAGAATAGTATCAAGCCAAAATATTGATAAGATAGAGAATGCAACAGCTATTCCAATAATAACTTTTAGAATAAGATTATTCATAGCTCTATACTCAATTGCAATATTATCATCTCTTGTTTTTAAGAACATATAAACAATTAATTTTAAATAATAGAAAGCTGCTATAGCAGAGTTCAAGACCATAACCACAGCAAGGAATATTTCACCACTGTTAATTGTTGCACTAAGTAAATACATTTTTCCCCAGAATAGTGAAAATGGGGGAACGCCAGCTAAAGCTAGCATTAAAATACCAAGCATGAACGCAGCAACAGGTGCAGTTTTAACCAAGCCTGTAAATTTGTCAAATTGATAGTCAGAAGTAAATCCATAAAAAGATGGTTCTTCTTTTGTTCTATGAACCCAAAGCATTGCAAATGCTCCAACAATTACAAATGCAAACATTATCCAATATAAAAATAAGCTTTCAATTGCTTGTGTTGTTCCTAGCATGATTGCAACAAGAACGAATCCTGCATGTGAAATTGATGAAAATGCAAGCATTCTTTTAATATCTGTTTGAACTAATGCAATAAGGTTAGGTAGTGTCATTGTAATAATAGCCATCATATAAAGAGTACTTCTAACCCACGTATCATCTGCTTGAATAAATATACTAAAGAATCTTATAGCAACTACAAGTATTGCTATTTTAGGAACGATCGCAATATAACCAGCCATTGATGCACTTGAACCTTCATAAACATCTGGAGCCCAAGTATGGAAAGGAACAAGCGATAATTTAAATCCTAATGCTCCAATCATAAATACAACACCCAGTAGAATTAACGGGTAATTATCGAAGTTTGTAATAGCGAAATGATTTGATATAGTAGACAACTCAATGCTTCCAGTTACATAATAAAGTAGCATAGCTCCGAATGCATAAAATGCTGCAGCCAATGCTCCCATCGTAAAGTATTTAATCGCTGCTTCACTTGCTTTATCTCTATTGTGCATAGCTATCATTGTATATAAACTCAAAGATGCTGTTTCAAGGCCAACAAAAATCAAAATCAGATTGTCAGAAGATGCCATAAATTGGAATCCCGCTGTCATAAATAAGAATAATGCAAAATATTCTGGGTATCTATATTCATGGAATCTTTGTTTTGTAAGACTTAGAAATATGAATAATGCAGAAGAAATAACAATAATTGCTTGCGATAACAATGAAATACCATCAATCAAGATCACATCAAAGAAACCTCTATTTGCTCCGCTATACGAAACAATAGAAACAAAATCTATTAATAAAAATAAAGCTGTAAGTACAACATAAAAATGTTTATCATTGTGTTTTCTAACTAAGTCTATACATAATATAAATAAAGCTCCAAGTACTGCTATAGTCATTGGTGCTATAGATGCAATATTTAAACTTATCATATCTATTGAAATTGGAGTTATCATAATTATCTCTCTCCTATTGAATTAACTGTAGCTATTTTTTCTTTAGCTTCTGGAGTTACTGCTTTAATATACATAATTTGTACAACTTGTTTTACACTTTTATCAACTGGCTCCAAGATAGGCTTTGGATAGATTCCCAAATAAACAACAAGCATAACAAGTGGTATTAAAGCACTATACTCTCTTCCATTTAAATCTTTTAATTTAAGATTTGACTCATTTGTTATTGGTCCAAAGAATGTTCTTTTATAAAGAACAAGCATATACACTGCACCTAAAATTATTGTAAGACCTGCTATAGCAGTTATAATTGGAGATACAGCAAAGAAACCAAGTAAGCTCAAGAATTCTCCAACAAATCCTATTGTAAGTGGCAATCCTACAGAAGCCATTAACATGATTCCAAATATTGTTGCATACATAGGCATCACTTTTGCTAATCCACCAAATTCACTCATCATTTTAGTATGTTTTCTATCATACAAAACACCAACAAGCATAAACAGAGCACCAGAAACGATTCCATGAGAAATCATTAAGAAAATACTCCCACCTATTCCTTCAACATTCAATGCAAAAATTCCTAGAATTATTACACCCATATGAGACACTGAACTGTAAGCTATAACTTGTTTGATATCTTCTTGTGCGTAGGCTACCATTGCTGTATAAACTATAGCAATAATCCCTAAAATAGCCATTGGTATCATCATTTCAACTGATGCGTCAGGAAAAAGTGGTAGTGAGAATCTTATAAAACCATAAGTTCCCATTTTAAGCAATACTGCTGCAAGAATAACAGAACCAATTGTAGGTGCTTGTCCATGAGCATATGGAAGCCATGTATGAAATGGAACCATAGGAACTTTAATAGCGAATCCAAAGAAAAATGCTGCAAATAACCATAATTGCATATCGAGTGGAAGTTGTAACATATACCAATCTAGAAGATTAAAACTCCAAACACCAGTTGCTTCTGAATAAATATACCCTAAATAAAGCATTCCAAGTAGCATAATTAATGAACCAGTAAATGTATAAATAAAGAATTTAACAGATGCATAAATTCTTTGAGGTCCTCCCCAAGCCCCAATTAAATAAAGCATTGGAACAAGTGAGAATTCCCAGAAAAGATAAAAAATCATAGCATCCAATGCAACAAAAACCCCAACCATAGCCATCTCTAAAACAAGAACTGATAAAATCATATGTTTTAAATTTCTTGTTTCAGTCAAACCTATCAATGAGATCATTGTTATAAATGTAGTCATAATTACTAGAAAAAGAGATATACCATCTAATCCTAAATTGTATGATATTCCGAATTGTGAAACAAGTGGAATAAATTCAGTAAATTGAATACTTCCAGCTGATGAATCGTATCCAGCCCACATAACGCAAGATAGTAAAAACTCTACAAATGTTATTACTATACCGTAAGCCCTAATTGATTCTTTATCTACTAGCAATCCTATGAGTGCTGCAAATAATGGAAAAAATATTAATATTGATAAAATGTGTTCCATCTATTCCCCTTACTTTGTTAAACCAAAAAATAATATGAGAGTCAGTAAAATAAATACTCCTCCAACCATTAATTTTAATGCACTAGATAGATTTCCTGTTTGAATTGCTCTACCTTCTGCTCCACCTGTATAAATAATTTTTGCAATACCATCTACTATTGCATCAATAATTTTCATGTCAACTTTTTTCCAGCAATACACAGACAATTTGTAATAAGGCTTAACAACTACTTTTTCCCACAAATGAGGAAGATAATATTGATTTGCAAGAACTTTATAGCAAAATCTTTTATGCATACTTGAACTAAAATATGTTCCATTTTTTAGATATTTAAACACTGCAAATGCTACACCAATAATTGCTATAGCACTAGTAACTCCAATAAGCATATAATGTGTATTATGCTCAAGGTGACCTTCCCAAACTGGAAGAGACATAGTAATAAATTCAACAAATTCTTCTTCAAACCATCCAGCAATAACTGCTAAAATAGCTAATGGAGTCATAGCTGCTATAACATAACCATAACTCTCATGTGGGTGATAACCCAAATTATGGTAATTCTCTTTTCCATAAAATACATACATCACAAGTCTAAATGAATAAAATGCTGTCAAACCAGCTGTTATCCATAAAACAGTCCATAATATGTAAGCTTCATTTGCAAAAGCTGACTCTAGTATCATATCTTTTGAAAAGAATCCTGCCAATGGGAAAATACCAGCTAAAGCAAGAGATGCAACTGTCATAATTAATGCTGTGTATGGCATATGCTTTCTAAGTCCACCCATATTTTTAATATTAATTTCATCATTCATTGCATGCATTACATTTCCTGCACCTAAGAATAATACTGATTTAAAGAATGCATGAGTAGCAAGGTGAAATAACGCAACCCAATAAGCTCCAAGTCCAGCTGCTACAAACATATATCCAAGTTGAGATAATGTTGAGTATGCAATAATTTTCTTCATATTTGTTGCAACCAATGCCATTGAAGCAGCCCCTATGGCTACAAATGCTCCAAGTCCAGCTATGAAATAACCAACTTCAGGAACAATAGTAAATATTTCATTTGCTCTAACAACCAAGTAAACCCCAGCTGTAACCATTGTTGCTGCGTGAATAAGTGCAGAAACTGGAGTTGGTCCTTCCATTGCATTTGCAAGCCAAGTATTAAAAGGAAATTGAGCTGATTTTCCCATTGCACCTATAAATAAGAATATAGCGATAGCAACAACTAATTCATGACTAAGCATACCAATGTTTGCAAAAACTTCATCATATTGTAAAGTTCCAAGATTCCAGAAGATTAAGAACATTCCGATTAGCATTCCAAGATCCGCAACTCTATTCATTATAAATGCTTCATTAGCTGCCCATGAAGGTGAAACTGCAGAATATGGTGACAATGTTGAAAATGGAGATTTCGTAAGATCTTTACTATGAGCAATATCTTCCTTATGGTACCAGAAACCAATTAATCCCCAAGAGCAAAGACCAACACCTTCCCAACCTATAAATAATCCGGCAAAGTTATCACTCATAACAAGTATTAACATAGAGAAAACGAATGCAGATAGCCATGCAAAAAATCTATTAAATGATTTATCATGATCCATATATCCATTTGAATGAATATGAACCATTGTTGAAACTATAGTAACTACAACCATCATAGTTACGCTAACCTGATCAACTATAAAACCGAACGGAATATAAACATGTCCAATTGATATCCAATCCATCATATTTACATGAATAATTTGCTCAGTTGTGTAAACATGTGCAAGCAGTATAAGTGAAGCAACCATTGATGTTGCCAATAATAATGATGTTATTATTCCTACAATTTGTGCTTTTTTACTATTTGAAAATAATGTTGCAAATAGTGCCCCAACAAGTGGAGCAAATAATGCTAAATATAAATAATTTTCCATTCCTAACCTCTCATTTGTTGTAGCGAATCTAGATCGATTGTATTTTTTCTCTTAAACCATAAAATAAGTAGTCCAAGTCCTATTGCAACTTCACTTGCAGCTATAGCAATAATAAAGAACGCGAACATTTGTCCACTTAAATCTTGATGGAATTTTCCAATTGCTACAAAACCAATATTTACTGCATTAAGCATAATTTCTGTAGAAAAAAACAACATTAATAGGTTTTTTCTTTTTACTACTCCAAATAACCCAATCATAAAAATTATTGTACTGAGTATTAAATAATCATTTAAAGTTACCATCATTTGATATCCTTTGTATTAAAGTCGCAATGGTGATGATCTTGCTCTGCTTCCAAAGAACTTGCATCCGTATCCATTTTTTTACCAGCTAAAATAATTCCGCCAATCATTGCAACAAGTAGCATAACTGCTGCAACTTCAAAAGGAACTAAAAATTTCGTAAATAATATAAGTCCTACATCAGCTGTGTTGCTATACTCATTGTGAATTGGGTATGAAGCAATAATATTTGAACTTACGATTGGTGCCAATAAAATAAGCACAACCAAAAGAGCAACAATCCCTGTTAAGAAAAATGCGAGCCTCGGATTTGAAATTTTTTCTTCAACATCACTAATTGAATCAAAAAACATCATACCAAATGCATAAAGAGCCATAACAGCTCCTGTATAAACAACTATTTGAACCACCCCTAAAAAGTCTGCATTTAATAAAAAGAAAAATGCTGATATGAAAATCATACCTGCAGCCAAAGAACTAAGGGCATAAAGTGCATTCTTAGTCACAACTGTAATTGTAAACATTGCGATTGTTAAAACCGCAAAGAGATAAAAAGCTACTACTTCAAACATTATTTTTCCTTAATACGCTAATGGTGTTTTTTTGATTTTTTGATCAGCATCTGGACTAATTGCACCAAATCCATCGTATTCAATTTGTTGTGCAATAGCATCAAATGGCGTAAGCAAGTCATCTTTTAATACAAAGTGTGCTCTTTGCTCACTTGCATTCTCATATCTTCCGCCATGAACAATCGCAAGCTCAGGACAAACCTCAGCACAATATCCACAGAAAATACATCTTCCAAGATTGATAGAATATTCCATAACTTCTTTTCTAGATTTTTCATCAATTTTTGTTTCCATTCTGATACAGTTTGAAATACAAATTTTTTCACAAAGTCCACATCCGATACATCTATTATTTCCACTCTCTAGAAGTCCTAAAAGTTTATGAACGGCTCTATATCTTGGGCTAATTGGCATTTGTTCAATTGGATATTGAACTGTATGCATTTGGTTTTTAAATAATGCTTGGTTCATTATTTTAAATGTAATACCAAGGCCTTTAAACAATTCCATACTTAATGTTCTTCCCATTGCTTGTTTAAAAGCTTCCCATCCTGTTTTTGGATATTCTTCAATTTCCACCTGCACGTAACCATTGGTTCCAGTGCTTCTTTCGTTTGTATGTTTTTTTAAATCTTCATAACTCATACTATTATCCTTATACCATCATCACTATGCCAGTGATTACTATGTTTAATAATCCAATTGGCATTAATACTTTCCAGCAAAGCCACATCAATTGATCAGGTCTTACGTGAGGCCAAGAAGCTCTTGTCCAAAGGAATACAAAAATTAAAAACATTACTTTCAAGAGAATTGCAATTGCCCCAGGAATGAATCCTAAATCATTAAACCCTCCAAGGAAAATTAATGCAACCAAGAATGAAATAGTAAATAAGTTTGCATATTCACCAATAAAGAACATACCCCATCTCATTCCTGAATATTCAGTTGCGTATCCACTAACAACTTCAGCTTCATGCTCTAAAAGGTCAAAAGGAGTTCTATTTGTTTCTGCAAATCCAGCAATCAAAAATAAGAAAAATGCAATAGGTTGTGTCCAAATTAACCAATTTTGAATGCCTCCAGCTTGATAATTATTAATATCAATCAAGCTCAAACTACCAATCATCATAATAGGTGCAAGGATAGAAAGACCAGTTACAACCTCATATGATAAAAGTTGAATAGCTGTTCTAGCGCCACCCAAAAGTCCCCATTTGTTTGCTTGGGCCATACCTGCTAAAAGTGGTCCGTAAAGTCCTGTTGCCATTACACCAAGAACAAATAGTATCCCAACATTTACATCAGAAATAATAACTCCTGGAATAAAAGGAACAGCACTCATAGCTATAAAAGCTGTTGCAGCTGTTATAATAGGAGCAACCATAAATATAATTCTATTTGCATTTTGCGGAACGAAATCTTCTTTTGTAAATAGCTTAATACCATCAGCTGCGATTTGTAATAAACCAAACGGACCAACATGAACAGGCCCAAGTCGTCTTTGCATAAATGCTAAAACTTTTCTTTCAATATAAGTCGTAAAACCTGCTAGAGCAGAAAATACTAAAAGAACTACAACAACTTTTAAAATAGTCATTAATATATCATTATCCATCTTTTACACCTTTGTTAAATTTGCGTTTATAAATCTATAATTTGCAAATAAGTTTTTAGTTTCGCTATTTTTTTCAAATGTTGGAACATAAGAAATTTCACCAACAAGTTGATTATCAATCATTACTGGAAGCTGAACTGATCCATTTAAAGTTGATATGTTTACCAAATCTCCATTATTTAATTCAAGTTTAGTTAAATACTCACTAGAAACATATAATGCTGTTATCTCTTGTTGTAACTGTTTTGCTTTGCTTGTAAATTCATTGAATTGATTTATAGGATTAGCATTATAAATAATAGTTCCTTCCATTTTCAATTCACTTGCATTTTCAACCATATCATTTGAAGCTATACTTTGTGCATCTAATAAATATCCTCTTCTTTCATCCATTGAGTTCGTAAAATGATTTTCAAGATTTTCAAATGCAATTTTATTTAATAAATTAGAAGTATGGTCGATAGTATATTTTGTTTTTTTAGCTAAAAGTTCATTTGCAATATCATTTAATTCGTAACCGTGATATTTGATTGCTGCATTTGTAGGCACAACTCTTTTGTTAATTGTTACAAAAGTTCCTTCTTGCTGATTTAGCGTAGGCATATCAAGCATTCCATCACCAAGTGCACTAATTTCAAAATCAGCTTTCATATTATAACCAATAGTTTTTCCGATTGGAGCTTCATCTAAATCACAAAGTAAACTAACTCCCAAAGTATTTGTTGAGCTAGGAATAATAACAACATCAAACGATGTATATTTTTCAATTAATCCACACAATTTTGCTAAATTTTCTGCTTTTTCATGTTGATACAGATCCTCACCTACAATCAATGTAAAAGTATCTTTTTTCTCAAGCATTGCAGATATTGTTTCAAGCAAAGTATCATCAGAACCTATCATCTCTAGTAATTTAGTAGATGAATAAGTTTCTTCTTTTGATACTTTTTTTGAAACCTCTTTTGTTATTTCTTTTTCTTCTCCAGTTTCTTCATCTTTTACCATTTCAGTAACTTGTTCTTTTATTAACTCTGTAATTGTTCTTGTTTTTTGTAATTTTAAACTACCTAAATACGAAGAGATTTCACTTGGGAGATTTCTTCCAAATACGTCAAGAATAAGATATAAAATTGCTTCTTCAGATAGTGGCGCATGGAAAATTGTCTCGATTGTTTTTCCTTTTTTGCCAAATCCTTCAACAGTACTATCACCAAGTGGATGAAAATAGAGTCCAGCACCTTTATTTAAAGAAATTGAATTATTAAATGCATATCTAACAGATGGTGCATCCGATTTGAAATAACTACCTACAGAAACAACAAAATTACTATTATGAACTTTATTTAAATCTCCACTATAAAGAGTACTTCCTGATACTGAAGAGAAATTAGATAGGAATCTTTTGTATGCAAATGCATCATTATTGACAAGTTTAAATCCTAATTCATTTTTCATTTTTTGCAATATAAAAGCTTCTTCATTTGTAATAAAACTATTAAAAATTATTGTTTGGCTGCTTTTAAATGCTTCTATAGTTTGTTTAAAGGCATGCTCATCTTTTGATGCAACTTCATTTGAATAATCAAATCCAAATCTAGCCGCACCACTTAAGCTTGTATAGTGAGAATCATTTGTAACTCTATAGATTTTATTTGTTTCATCTTTGATGCTTTTATGTTTTACTTCATAATAAAGTAATGAACAATCAGAACTGAAAGGATTTGCAGCTGGAACCTTTACAAGCTCCCATGCATTTGTGGTGTATTTAAAATCTGTACTTACAAGGGCTCCAACTGGACATACAGCAATACATTCACCACAATCAATACAACTTTCATCGTCAAAACTAATAAGATTTTTATTTAGTTTATTCCACATTGAATAAGCATCTTTAGGCATGTTGTCTTTATAACTTTTATCAAGAGCTTCACTACCTCTAGCAGTTGTACTCAATGCATTTGAACCAATCATATCTTTGCAAACTGTTACACATTTTTCACAAACAATACAAAGACCCGGGTCATAACTCATAACACCCCAATCTTTAGTATCTCTTAAAACATCTTTTACTGCATAGTTTTGTTTATCAACACCCATATAAAGTGTATAGTTTTGAAGTTCACACTCTCCACTTTGATCACAAACACCACATTGCAAAGGATGATTTACATCATAAACTTCCATAATTGCTCGTCTTTCAACTTCAATATTTTCAGTAGATGTTGTAACTTCCATGCCATCTTTTACTTTAGCGTTACATGCGTAAATTTGTTTTCCACCTGATTCCACAAGGCATAATCTACATGCTAAAGTTGGCGAGCATCTTGTTAGATAGCAAATTGCAGGTATAAATATGTCATTTGCTCGTGCAACATTTAATACATATTCTCCATCTTTAGCTTGACAGTCTTTGCCGTCAATTTTTACAGTAATCAAATCACTCATAATTCAGCAACCTTTTCTATTTTTACTCTTTTAAATCTATATCCCAAAGGTATCAAATCATCACTTAATCCATCGTCAAACGTAGGATAAAGTGCAACAGTACCTTTTATTGTTGTATCTATTTTAAACATTTTTGTTTTTATTTGATTTCCGTAAATAATATTTACTTTATCACCAGCTTTAATCTTTGCAGCAGTTGCAAAAGAAGCGCTTCCTCTTAAGTGTGTATCAGACTGAAGAAGTAGCGATTTTCCAGTTGCTTTATTGAATTGATGAAGCGGCTCACATCTATAGATAACACTTCCATTAAACGTATCAAGAGGTGTTATATCATCTGGTAATTGATTTGAAGTTGTTGTATTAAATCTATTCAATTCGTAACCTCTTAAATCATTACCGTACTTGTCAAATCCATTTTTAAAATCATCAAATGCAATAGGCTTGAATTCTTTAATTAAGCCCAATAAACTAGTATAATTTATAGTATGTTTTTGATGTATGTCTAAAATTTCATTTGCAAAATTATTTAGGCAAGGTCCATCAAATGGTAAAGCTGCATTTGTATTTACGACCTGCATGTCCAAAGAAGTAAAAGTACCTTCTTGTTGATTTAATGCTGGTATATTAAAATCACCATTACCATCATTTGAAAACGTAAAATCTCCTAGTTCGTTGTATCCAAGAACTTTTCCAGTTGCAACCTTATCAAGATCACATATTAAACTAACACCTAAAGTATTTGTAAATGTTGGAATTAAAAGAACTTTAAAGTTTCCATACTGCTCAAGAATTGCAACCATTTTCGCAATATTCGTAGCATTTGGGTGACCATAAATATCACTTCCAATAATTATTGATTTTTCTTTTCTTCTAATAAATCTAGTTTTAATGGCTTCAATTTCCTCTTCGCCAACACTTGACTCACCGCTTAAATACCCAATATCAAGATCATCTATAAATGAAGTTATTTCTTGTGGCGCATTTAATACAAAATATTTACAAAGCATTGCCAAAACAGCCTCTTCACTGCCAACCTCATATTTAACAAATTGTGTATATTTATTGGCTAAAGCTATATCATCAATCGGATGCATATATATAAATTCAGCTCTTTTTTTCTTTGTTGCTATATTTACACTATATTTCACAACAGGATTATCCCTGCTTATTCTTGTACCAATCATGATAATGGCATCGCTATTTTGAATAGTTCTGTTGCTTGCACTATAAAGATTCGTTCCTGCTGCCACAGCATACGTTCTTAGGAATGATTGATAATTATAAGCATCTTCATTGACAAGCTTTATTCCTAATTTTTCTTTCAATGTTTGCAAAATCATTGCTTCTTCATTGGTAATGTAAGAATTAAATCTAATTGTTTCACAAGTTTTTATTGCATTAAGTGCTGTTTCAAACTCTTCTTTTGATTTATTTGTGTTTTTATTTTCATATTCAAATCCAAATCTTCCAGCTCCACAAAGTGAAGAAAATTCAAAATCATTTTTTACTCTCATGATTTTTTCATTATTTTTCACATCATAAATTAGAGCGCATGCGCTACTGCAATGGCTACATGTTGCTGGAATCTGGGTGCTTTCCCATGCATTTGATGTATATTTATACGGATTTGAAACCAATGCTCCAACAGGGCATACCGATATACAATCTCCGCATTGTTCACATCTGCTCATTTTAATATCAATTGTAGATTTATACCCACCTGGTTTTATATAAAGTGCTGCTGTTCCTATTATCTCATTGCAAGTATGTACACATTTTTCACACATAATACAAAGACTTGGATCGTATCCCAAAACGCCCCATTTTTTTTGTTTACGGTTCAAGTCTCTAATTGCAAACTCTTGACTATCTACTTTAAATTCTAATGTTTTATTTTGTAAATCACACTCACCACTTTTATCACAAACACCACATTGCAAAGGATGATTAACATCATATAACTTCATAATATTTGTTCTGTGATGAGTTAATTCATCATTATTAGTTGTAACAACCGCGCCATTTACAGCTTTTTCTTGACAACTTAAAATATTGCCATCAACCCCTACAACTTTAACTGCACACATTCTACAGCTTGCAATCGGAGAAACTTTTGGTAAATAACACATTGTTGGGATATAGATATCGTTTTTTCTGGCTATTTGTAAGATGGTTTCACCATAAACTCCATCACAAACTTTACCATCAATTGTAATACTTATTGGTTTTCCTCTGTGTTCTATTTTTTCGCTCATATGGCCACCATCCCAAGGTAATAACATCTCATGCATCTTTCGGCTTCTGCTTGCGCTTCTTCTGCAGTGAAACCAAAATTTACTTCCATATTATTGTGTTTTCTAATTTCAGTTGGTGCTTTTTCACTAACTTCCCTTGGAAGTCCTGCCATCCAACCTGTGATTTTTTCTTTTTTGTTATACACTTTTAACTTATTCATATGGTCTTCCATGATCTCTTCATCAGTTAGAGTCACTTTACCATCGTAAATATATCTACTGATAACAGATGCTGCTCGTCTTGCTTGTCCAACCGCATTAACAATAGTCATAGGTCCGTATTCACAATCACCTGCTGCAAACAGTCCAGGTCTACTTGTCATGAAGTCTTTACCATTAGTCTGTAAAGTTCCCCATGATGTCATTGTTAACTCCCATTCTTTTGGAAGAATCTGCAAATCTGAACTTTGAGAAACTGCTGGAATTAAATAGTCGCATTCAATTTCAAAATCCCCATCATCTCTTTTTACAAGCTCAGCTCTTCCTCCATTTGGATCTGGAACAAGCTCGTATTGATTTACTAATAGTGATTTAATTACACCATTTTCATCCCTAATTGTATCGATCGCGCTATGAAAAACGAACTCAACACCTTCTTCAACAGCTTCAGTATATTCCTCAAGTGTAGTGTTTTTAATAATGGTTTTTTCATCTCTTCGATAAAGCATTACAACTCTTTTAGCACCTTCTCTAATACTACATCTTACAACATCCATTGAAGTAAATCCACCACCAACACAAACAACAGTTTTGTCTTTTAATTCATTCGAAGCTGGGCTGCCAATTTGAAATTTTGCCCAAAGATTAACTTTATCAAGCATTGCGATAGCTCCCCAATAGCCTTCATGATTTGGATTTTCATTTTCACATCTAATTGCTTTTGAAAGTCTAGCGCCAAATCCAAGAAGTGTAGCATCATAGTCTGCTTCAATCTCTTTTAATCTTTCAGCTGTAACTCTATGGTTAGCTATAACCTCAACTGTTTCTAATTCAGTTATCAACTTGATGTCTTCGTTATACTTATCAAATGGCATACGATATTCTGGAACACCAACAGTAACATCACCACCAAGAACAGTAAGTTCTTCAAAAATTGTTACATTAATTCCTTGTAATCCCAAATAGTAAGCTGCTGTAAGTCCAGCTGGTCCAGCTCCTATAATAGCAACTTTTTTACCATCATTTCTAGGTTTTTGAGGTTTTGAGGGATGAATCCAATCAAGCTTATGATCTGTTTCATAATCAGCACCTATTCGCTTAAGCTCCATAATAGATATAGGCTCATCGAGATTTGATCTTCTGCAAGCAGTTTCACATGGATGAGGACAAACTCTTCCACATGTATGAGCTAATGGCATATGATCTCTAGTTGCACTCAATGTTGCACTAAAATCCAGATCTCTTACGCCCTCAATATATGCAGGAATATCAATATGTGCAGGACACATGTCAGTACATGGTGCAGTTATATTTGCAATATATCTTTCATCATCTATGTTATACCAAGGTGAAGCTGTTTTTGTATCAATTAATCTTTTAAATTCATTGTTAAAATATTTAATCATTTGCAAGATTGGAACCGGAACAGTTTTCCCAATTTCACACTTGCTAGTTACCATCATAGTGTCACTTATTTCATTCAGATGTGCAAGATCACTATGCTCACCTTCACCCCTTGCGATTTTGTCCAACATATCATAAAGTATTCGTCCACCCCATCTTCCAGGTGCACATCTTCCACACATTTCACTATATTCTTGATATTGTTTTGCATAATTAACTGCTAATTTTACAACATCAACATCAGCTGTAAAAAGTGCAAATCCATCCCAACCAACAAACGCTTTCGTATGATTATCTTTATCATACTCCATTGGCAATTTCGCAGATGATTCTTTCCAATCTTCAATAGATGCAGCGCCTCTATTGTCTACAATCTCTCCTTGCCAAGTTGAAAAATATACTTTGCTCACAATATTTCCTATTCTTCTTCAGAAGTCTCTACAATAAGAGATTGGTCTTGCGTTTTTTTAATAACAACAGTCCAATCAACTTCATTGAATTTGATTGAATTCATTAATGTCCAATTATTTGCTTTAACTACATCCGAAACTTCTTGAATTGGAGAAAAATCCCCAATCTCGAATAAAAATATGCCATTCTCATCTTCAACTATTTCGTTATTCATAAGCTCAGTAAGTCTAGGGATAAAACTATTTCCGTGTTCTCTTAAATCATATCTTTTCATTTTAACCCCTAATTATCTATCTATTTCGCCGAAAACTATATTAAGGTTACCAATAATAGTAACAACATCGGCAAGCTGATGCCCTGGAAGTAGATCTTGCAATATTCCTGTATGCCAGAAGCTTGGTGCTCTTAATTTCATTCTGTATGGATAAGGACTTCCATCACTTACAATGTAATAACCCAATTCACCTTTTGGTGATTCTGTAGCAACATAAACTTCTCCGACTGGTGGTCTCATACCTTGAGTCACAAGAACAAAGTGTTGCATTAGTGAATAATTTTGAGTCATCATTTCTTCTTTTGAAGATGAAATATACTGAGGAGCATGAGCCATTAATTTAGATTCACTTTCGTGATACATAGGAATTAATTGTTTTAAAATTCTCATAGATTGGTACATCTCTTCCATATGAAGTTTATATCTTCCATAGCTGTCGCAAGTATCAGAGAACGGAACATCAAATTCTAATTCTGGATAAAGTCCGTAAGGCATCTCTTTTCTTAAGTCCCATTGAACACCACTTCCTCTAAGTACTAATCCTGTACATCCCCAAGACTTCGCCATTTCTGTTGGAATAACACCAATATTTTCTAGTCTCATTCTCCAGATTCTATTTGTTGTTAGAAGGCCCTCATAAATTTTGATTTGCTCATCAAGAACTACCATAAATTTTTCTAAATCTTCAATCCAATTTTTTGGTAAATCTAATGGAACACCACCTATTCTAACGCTACTATGAGTAAGTCTAGCTCCACAATAATCTTCCATTAAATCCATCGCGAATTCTCTTTCTCTAAATGCATAAAGAAATACTGACATTGCACCAACATCTAGTGCATGTGTTGCAAGCCAAAACAAGTGAGAAATAATTCTATTTATTTCAAGCAACATAGTTCTTATAACTTCAGCTCTTCTTGGCGCCTCAATACCTAAAAGTTTTTCAACTGCCAGTGCATATCCATAATTATTTGAAGTCGCTGCTATATAATCCATTCTGTCTGTTGTAGGCAAAAATTCGTTATAAATCATGTTTTCACCCATTTTTTCCATACCCCTATGAAGGTATCCAACGTCTGGATGGGCTTTTACAACTTCTTCTCCTTGAAGCTCAAGAATAAGTCGAAGCTGTCCATGTGCTGATGGATGCTGAGGACCAAAGTTTACAACCATAGTATTGTCTTCTCTGTCAAATGCTATATTTTCAAAAAAAGGTTTTAATCTATTTGTTTGTTGCATGTTATCTTCTCTCTTTTAAATTTTTAGTTTCTATCTCATCAAATGGTGTAACAAGAGGTATTCCGAAGATTTTAATTCCTCCATCTTCTTGATATCTAACAGGGGTATCTGGTTCTTTACCATCTCTAATGTCAGTTCCAAATGGAACTTCGTGTCCAAGTCTTGAGAATCTTGTTGTGTCATATCTATCTATAGCTGCAGAATCTCTTTGCTCTTCACCTATAGTTTCTCTAGCCTCTCGTCCAAAAATTTTATCGACTTCGTACCATCTTGCAGCCTCATCACCATGAAGTGGATAAGTTTTTAAAAGTGGGTGCCCATGCCAATCTTCTGGCATAAGAATTCTTTTCATATATGGATGATTATTTGCAACTATTCCAAACATATCGAACATTTCACGCTCACTCCAGTCCGCCATTCTAAATAACGGATTCACAGACTCAATTGCTGTTCCTTCTTTAATAAAAGTCTTAATTCTAAGTCTTTTTCTTTTAGAAGTTGATAACATTTCATAAAAAATTTCAAATCCACCTTTTGTTGCCACATAATCAATTGCACTAAGTTCAACTAAAAAATCATAAGCTAATATTTCTTTTGCATGCTTAATTGCTGAAATGTTATCTTCAGGATTTATCCATAGAACCAAATGATCAAGTTCTAGATAAACATCATTTACTGTTACTTTCTTTGTTAAACTTAAATAATCGTTACTAAAAACTGAATCATCATAAACTGATTTTCTTGCTAGTGTTGGTGTAACATAAAATCTATCGTTGTAATATGATTTTTTTTGTACATTGTCTTTTGGTTGATAAGCTCTCATTAGATTAACCTTTTTGCTTTTTGCGCCAAACTACATGGTTGGCTTCTAATTTTCTTTTGTAGCATCATAAGTGCAAATTGTAATGTTTCAGGTCTTGGTGCACATCCTGGAAGATAGATATCAACAGGAATAACTCTATCTGCGCCCTGAACAGTTGCATATGTATTAAACATTCCACCAGTGTTAGCACAACTCCCCATACTAATTACCCATTTAGGATCTGGCATTTGATCATAAAGTCTTCTTAAAAACTCTGCATGTTTTTTTGTAAGAGTTCCAGCTATAACAAGCACATCAGATTGTCTTGGACTTGCTCTAAAAATAGTACCAAATCTATCAAAGTCAAATCTCGAAGCACCTGTTGCCATCATTTCAATAGCACAACATGCTAAACCATATGTCATAGGCCAAAGTGAATTACTTCTTCCAAAATTTACTAACTTATCGACAGTAGTAAGTGCTATAGGAGCACCACCATTTGATAAATATTTTACTTCATGCTGTGCCATTCTAAAGCTCCTTTTTTCCATGCATATACAAACCCAATTGTAAGCAATACGATAAATAAAATCATTTCAATAAAACCAAACATACCAAGAACCTTGAAATCTACAGCCCAAGGGAACATAAATATAATCTCTACATCAAAAAGTATAAATAATAATGCCATCAAATAAAACTGAACCGATATTGTATTTGGCTGCTTTGTTACCTCTGGTCCACACTCGTAAATAGTACATTTCAATTTTTCTGTATCAAGTCTTGCAAGCTTTCTACTAATAAACCTTGATGCCATAGTAGTTGCAGTAAATGCGACAAATGTAACAACAAACATTACAAATGCTCCAAAATAAGGATGCGCAAAATCCATATGTTCCATATTTTCTCCCCCTATAATTAACTCAAAAATTCTCTATTTTAGATTATCAAATAAATAATCTCGATATTAGCAAAATGTCATTAAATCTTTTCTTACTTTTAAAAATAGCAATTGTACTCAAATATTTCTTTGTAACCTAAAGTTACACTCCACTTTTTTAAAAGCTATTAATAATAATTAAAAGCTATTCGATATATAATCCGAAAAAATTAGGTAGTAAATTGAATTTGATATCAACTCTCAACTCTTTTGGAAACACCAAAAAACCATTCTTCTTTTGCATAAGCTATGATTTAAAAGCTTGGGATGTTATTCCATTAGACAAGCTACCAAAAACAATAAGATATTCTATCAATGAATCTAAAAATACACACCAAAATCATAAAATATTTATTTCAAAAAAACACTTAACGTTTCAAACCTATAAAAAGAAATTTAACAAAGTAATTTCTCAAATACAAGAAGGCAACACATACCTTTTGAATTTAACAACAAAAACAAATATCAAATCAAAAAACTCACTTTTAGAAATTTATGAGCATTCTTCCGCGAAATATAAAATATATTACAAGAATAAATTTGTATCATTTTCACCTGAAACATTTATTAAAATTTCAAACAATAAAATATATACATTCCCAATGAAAGGGACAATAAATTCAAAAGTTGAAGATGCGCATGAAAAAATATTAAATGATCAAAAAGAATTAGCTGAACATACAATGATCGTTGATCTACTCAGAAATGATCTCAATATTGTTTCTAAAAATGTTAAAGTTGATGAATTCAGATATATAGAAACTATTAAGGCTGGAGAAAATAAACTCCTTCAAGTTAGTTCAAAAATATCTGGTGAACTTGCTAACAATTGGCACGAAACTATTGGGGATATTTTAGTGAATTTACTTCCAGCTGGAAGCATAACTGGGACACCAAAACGAAAAACTGTTGAAATTATACATGAAATAGAAAAATATGATCGTGGTTTTTTCACTGGCATTTGGGGGATATATGACGGAACAAGCTTGGATACTGCAGTGCTCATAAGATTTATAGAAAGAAAGAAAAATAATACAAACAATAAGAATCAATATATTTATAAAAGTGGTGGTGGAATAACACTTGATAGTGATATCAATAATGAATACAATGAAATGATTGAAAAGGTTTATATACCATGACAAATATTTACTTTGAGACAATAAGATGTGATGATTTTGAGGTTTTCAATCTTGAATATCACAAAAAAAGGATTGCTAAGACTGTTGGACTAAATATCAATCTTGAAGAATATATCTATCCACCATCAGAATGCCTAACAAAATGTAAGTTACAATATGATTCAAATCATATTATTCAAATTGATTACAGCACATATGTCAAAAAACAAATTAGATCATTTAAAGTTGTATTCGATGATACAATCGAGTACTCTAAAAAATATATTGATCGGCATGATATTGAAAAACTATATCAAAAAAAAGATAATTGCGATGAAATTATTATTGTAAAAAATAATCTAGTTACTGATACTTCTATTGCAAATATTGCAATTCTATACAAAAATAGATGGATTACACCAAAAAAACCAATACTTCATGGTACAACAAGGGCGAGATATATTGATGAAGAATTACTGGTAGAGGAAGATATTGATATTGATATGTTGCTCAATGCAAACAAAATCGGATTATTAAATGCTATGATTGATTTTGATATAATAGATAACTTTAAAATAGATCTAACAAGGAATCAAAAATGATAACTAACTTAATAGAGAGTAAAGAATATAAGGATTTAACATCTCAACAATTAAAAGAATTATTGGATTTTCTTGTGTTTAAAAATGTAGAATTTGGACTAACTGCGAATATATCTGGAATGACTTTTACACCAGAAATACCACATGAAATCAAGAAAAATTTTACAAAATACACATTATTTACTTTGGCAAATTATACACTTGAAAGTTTACAATTACATGATAAATATTTAACTTTTGAAGCTGGTTTTGGTGCTCAAAATTTTGGTTCTATTTGCCAAGTTCCATACTATTCTATATTTCAAGTAAATATTGATAATGTTATTTTATTTTTAAATCCAACAGCTACTGTTGATAGATATTTTATGAGTGAAGAAGAAGAATTGAAACAGATTGAAAAGTCTAGAAGTGCTTTCAAACTAAATAGATAAAATCTATTTAGATGCAAATTTTACAAGAGCTGAACCCCAAGTTAATCCGCCACCGAAAGCATCCAACAAGATCGTATCTCCAGATTTTAATCTTCCACTTTCATAGCAATCATTAATTGCCATAGGAATAGAAGCAGAAGATGTATTTCCATATTTATCAACAGTAAGAACTTTTTGTTCATCTTTAAAATCCAATGCATCGCCAACTGCCTTAATGATTCTGTAGTTTGCCTGATGTGGTATAAAAAGATCTATATCATCATTTGTCATCTGGTTGTTCTCAAGAATTTTCACAACATCACTTGTTAAAGTTCTAACAGCAACTTTGAAAGTTTCATTACCTTTCATTTGCATAAATTGTTTTTCACCAGATCCAACACCTGGTGTAAGCAATAAATCTTTCTGACTACCATCAGCACTACACCTAACATCAATAATCGCTTCATCTTTATTTGTAGTTGCACTAATAATAGCTGCACCAGCACCATCTCCAAATAACATACAAGTCGTTCTATCTGTATAATCTACTATTGAACTTAATTTTTCAGCCCCAACAATAAGGACATTTTTTTTCATTCCAGACTCAATAAATGCTTTAGCAATACTAAGTGCATAAATAAATCCAGTACAAGCAGCACTAATATCAAATGCCATAACATCATTTATTTCTAATTTATCTGCAATGATGCAAGCAGTTGAAGGCATACACATATAATCAGGACTGATAGTTGCACAAAGCACAAGATCGATTTCATTTTTATCAATCCCAGATCTTTCTATTGCAATTTTTGATGCCTCTACACCCAAATCACTTGTTGTCTGGATATCAGATGCAATTCTTCTTTCGTTTATGCCAGTTCTTTTAACGATCCATTCATCAGTTGTTTCCATTCTGTCGATAAACCATTGATTAGTTCTGATATCAGATGGAACATAAGCTCCTATAGATCTAAAAGAAGCGAACATTATAAATCCTTGTATTTATTAAGATTTGATTCTATATTTATATTAAGATCCGATTGAGCAGCTGCAACTGCTTGGAAAATAGCATTCTGCATAGCTTTAGCATTGGATTTTCCATGAGCTATAATAACAGGTGCTTTAACTCCAAGTAATGGAGCTCCACCGTATTCTGCGTAATCAACTTTTAGCTTAAGGCCTTTAAATACTTTTCTCATCAAAACAGCACCAAGTATAGAAACTAATGACCTTCTTAGATTTTGTTTGATAATTTTTCCAATAGTATCAGCAACACCTTCTGCTGTTTTGAGCATAATATTACCTATAAATCCATCACAAACAACAACATCTACTGAACCATTAAAAATATCATTTCCTTCAACATTTCCTATGAAATGTGGCATATTTTCAAGTAATTTAAAAGCTTCTTTCGTTACTTCATTTCCTTTTGATTCTTCTTCACCATTACTAAGTAGGCCAATTAATGGTTTTTCAATACCCAATACATCTTGAGCATAGACATTTCCCATAATTGCAAACTCTTTTAAATTTTTTGCATCGCAATCTACATTTGCGCCAACGTCTAGAACAAGAGTATTCTTGTCGACAGTTGGCATAAGTGTAGCTATTGCAGGACGACTAACACCTTTAATTCTTCCTATTCTAAGAGTAGCTAAACTCATACTAGCACCACTGTGTCCAGCGCTTACAAAAGCATCCGCTTTTCCATCTTTTACTAATTCAATAGCAATATAGGCAGAACTTTCTTTTCTCTTTAATGCATCAGTAGCGGAATCAGACATACTAATTACATCTACGCAATGAACTATTTCGATTCTATCTTTGAGCTTTTGAGGAATTAAAGGTAGTAGTAACGCTTCGTTACCAACTGCTATAGCTGCGAAATTTTTATTTCGCTTTAAAGCTAAAAATAAACCTTCCATGATTGGAGAAGGACCGTTGTCTCCCCCCATAGCATCTAATGCAATTTTTAACATTATGCTTTATATTCACCCGTTGTAGGATTAACATTATGAGGCATTCTCCATGTCCCATCTAAATCTTTTACTGGTCTTTTTAAAGTTATTTTGTAATGTGTTCTTCTTTTTGCACTTCTTGAGTGACTCACTCTTCTCTTAGGTACTGCCATTTTTTATCCTTTGTTTAATATTCTATGTCTATAAAATTGTCATTTGATTGACAATTGCTGCAGATATGATAATCAGATTTTATAGATTCCAATTCACTTAATAACAGTTCATCAAAATCTACAATATGATTTTCAATCTCTATAATCATCTCACCTTCTCTTGCATTTTCTGATAAAAATTCACCATCACTTAAAATAAAGTCTTGATTTTCATCAATGTTTATATAGTGTTCTTCACCGCATTTGCAACATTCAACCATTAATTTTCCAATAATGTTTGAGTTGAGTTTGATTAAATTGTTCGATATTCTACAAAAAGTACCTGAAAATTCAACTGAATCTAACTTTATGTCAAATTCCTTCTCTACAGTTTGTACTTTTTTGAATTCTATCTTCATGTTTTCTCTATCTACTAATGACTAGCAAATTTCTCTTTGTGCAAAGAAAAAGTTGATTTCATTTATAGCATTTTCTACGCTATCACTTCCATGAACAGCATTTGCATCAATGCTATCAGCAAAGTCAGCTCTTATTGTTCCTGCTGCAGCTTCTTTTGGATTAGTTGCACCCATAAGATCTCTGTTGATTGCCATTGCATTGTTACCTTCAAGTACAGTTACAACAACTGGTCCTGAAATCATAAATTCCACAAGGTCATTAAAAAACCCTCTTTCTTTATGTACTGCGTAGAAGTTTTCAGCATCCGCTCTACTTAATTGCATTTTTTTTGTTGCTGCTATTCTAAGTCCTGCTGTTTCGAATCTATCTAAGATTTTTCCAACAACATTTTTAGCTACAGCATCTGGCTTTATGATTGATAAAGTTTGTTCCATTATATTTCTCCATTTTTAAAATTTTGCGATTGTATCAAAACAAAACTATAAATAATCTTATGAGAAAATCACATAATGAATTAGCAGAAATAAAAAAAGGTAGGAATTACCCTACCTTTTTACAATATTTATCAAATATTAGTCTTCAATACAAGGTTGATTGTGTACTGCGCCTTCAGTTTTAGGATTATCCCAAACTATACATCCTTCAGTAGGACATGCTTCTGCACACGCTGGTGTATCATGATCACCAACACACTCAGTACATGTATCAGCATTTACATAATATATATCTTCACCTGTTGGGTTTTCGTCATTGTCTACTATAGATTCTGTTGGACATTCGTCCAAGCATGCGTCACAACTAATACAAGTGTCTGTAATTCTTACTGCCATTTTATTGTCTCCTTAATTTAATTAGACAAACTTTATCATATGAAATATAAATTTTACTTTAAAATATTATCTAAATAAATAATACAAATTTAACCATATTAAAGAACATTTACAACGCTTATCAATCCATCTTTTGTTGTTGCAAAAATAGTAAATTCATATGCATCTTCATGATTAATCTTAACCTTAAGCTCGTATGCTCCATCTTCACAAATATCACACCATGCTTCAAAGCCAATAACCTCATCCTCACCATCATAAGAATATCTTTCAAATTGCTCGCATACTTTTTTTTGAAATTGTTGCGGCTCTACTTTAATAATTGTTTCTAAATCTTTAATAACCTGCTTAAGCGTTTTTCTAAAAGTGGCAAACTCTTGTTCTTCGTTAAACATTATTGTTCTTTTTTTCTAGTATTAATTTTTTTAAAACAGCCATTCTTACTGCCACACCATTATGAACTTGTCTAAGAACCTTACTTCTTGAATCAAGCAGCAATTCATCGCTAATATCTATATTTCGATTTACTGGGCCTGGATGAAGAAGTAAAATATTCCTATCACCTAGCAATTCTTTTGTAATGCAATATTGTTTTATATATTCTTCCATTTGAGTTTTTTGCTCTTCTTTACTAACAGTTGTCTCATGTCTTTCATGCTGAACTCTTAGACTCATAATAATATCAAGCTCATCAATAACTGTTTTAATGTCAGAAACTGTTCTAAAATTTGATGTTACTTTAAATCTTTCTGGAGCAATTAAAACGGGTATTAGTCCAAATCTAGGTAAGAGCTCAAGATTTGAAGTTGCAACTCTTGAGTTAGCAATATCACCAACTATTGCTATTTTTTTTCCATATATATCGCCACAAAAGTGTTCATCTATTGTAAACAAATCAAGAAGAGCTTGTGTAGGATGGGCATTTTTGCCGTCACCCGCATTAATAATAGGACAGCTCACATAACTTTTTAAACTTTCAGGAAGTCCGCAGTCTTTGTGTCTAATGATTATAGCATCAGGCTTCATTGCATTTAAATTTGCAACCGTATCCTCAACTGTTTCCCCTTTGTTTGTTGAACTTGTTTGAACTTCCAAATTAACAACATTAGCCCCAAGTCTTTTTGCTGCTATTTCAAAACTACTTCTTGTTCGTGTTGAATTCTCAAAAAAAAGTGTTACTATTATTTTGCCATTAAGTAAACTATTTGATGATAAATCTTGAAATAATTTTGCGTCTTCAAATATTTCCAATACTTCATTGTTCGTTAGGTCATTTGGTGTGATTAAATGTTTCATTGACTACCTTTGTGGATTTTGAAAGATTATAGCAAATTTGAATTAAAATCAAAAAATAATAATATAAGGAATATTTTGAATTTAATTTAATCCCTTAAAGTAAAGTTTAAGTCTTTGCGATAACATTACTAAAAATTTGAATAGAAGGAATGAAAGATGTACAATAGAGAATATCTAACTGACGGAAAATCACAAAACGAAACATATTCCAATTATCAATCTGATGCAGAATCAAGACCAGAGAATTTAATTGGATTTCTAAAAGCTACTTATCAATTATTTGCGAGCAGTTTACTTGCCGCTACTGTTGGAGCATATATAGGACTTGGAATGGCTTCTGTTATACAAAGCTGGTATTGGGGGCTTGTTATTCTTGAGTTTGCTTTACTATTTGGACTTTATGCTGTAAAAGAAAAGCCAGGCATTAATTTAGCTGTTTTATTTGGATTTACTTTTATAAGTGGTTTAACATTAACACCTTTATTAAGTTCGGTATTTAATATGCCTGGTGGAGCTTCAATAGTTGCTCAAGCATTTTTAATGACATCTGTTGCATTTGGTGGGATCTCAATGTTTGCAATGACAACTAAAAAAGACTATAGTGGAATGGGGAAAATGCTTTTTATTGCTGTTATAATTTTGGTAGTTGGATCAATAAGTAATATTTTCATAGGTTCGCCAATTTTACAACTTGGCATTGCTATGATCGGAGCATTAGTGTTTAGTGCTTTTATACTTTACGATACACAACAAATTATCAAAGGTGGTTTCTCTACTCCAATTGAGGCATCTATTGCGCTTTACCTAGATTTTTTAAACCTATTTGTTTCGTTGCTTCAAATACTAGCTTCTTTTGCAAACAACAAGAATGAATAACTCAAATCTTGTTCCTTCTGAACATAGAAATTTAAGATTGCTAGATGCAAATCTGAATCGACTAAGAGAAGGAATAAGAGTCACTGAGGATATATTTAGATATATCTTCAATGACAAAACTACATCTTCAAGACTAAAATCACTGCGACACTTAGCAAGACTTAAAAATCACATTGAATTACTAAATTCAAGAGACATAAAAAATGATGTTCTGAAAACATCAACAAAAAGCGAACAAAGTAGAGAAAATTTAACGTCAATACTTTTAGCAAATTTCAAAAGAGCACAAGAGAGTTCTAGGGTTCTTGAAGAGTTCTCAAAGCTAATTTCAAATGAAGATAGTGAAAACTTTAAATATATTCGCTACGAATTGTATGATATTGAGAAAAATATAACCTTATTGTAGATATAATCACGCTTTATAAATTACCAAAATATAAAGGCATCAATTATGTTTAAAAAATCCATCCTTTCGCTTTTCGTAGCTAGTTCACTATTTGGTGAAATAACTATGTGTTACAAAGAAAACTTTGCAACTCCCTCAAAATTAGAAAATACTTCATTAGATGGTGGTGAATGCAATAGCAAATACTCTTCAAATGATATGAGAAAAAATGGTTGGAAAATCAAAGATATTTCTACTTCAAAAGCTGAAAATGGAATGAACTATACTTATATTTTTTCAAAAGAAAGTGCTAGCGAAATTCAAACAACACCATTAATTAAAAATGAAACTTTAAAATCGCAATTATTAGTATTAGAGAATGAGAGGCTAGAAAAAGAAAAGTCTGATAAAGAAATTAATGAATTGGGTAATGGTAAAAAAATATATGAATCACAATGTGTTAGATGTCATGGTGCAAATGGTGAACTAAAGCCAAATACATCTGGAAAACTTGCGGGCTTAAATAGTGACGATTTCATGGATATGATGAGAGATTATGGAATAAATCAAAGAGACAATGGGGCTGCTATTCTAATGGCTCCTTATTCATTAATCACTAAAGACAGAAAAGAAGTTGTGAAATACTTAGAAAGTATCAATGTTCTTAAAAAATCAAAAGAAAATAAAGAGAGTAAATAAAAATGACAAAATACATATTTGTAACAGGCGGAGTTTTAAGTAGTCTTGGAAAAGGTATTACAAGTGCGAGTATTGCTACTCTTTTAAAACAAAGTGGTTTTGATGTAAGCATGCTTAAAATAGATCCGTATCTCAATGTAGATCCTGGAACAATGAGTCCATTAGAACATGGTGAGGTTTATGTAACAGAAGATGGAGCTGAAACTGATCTGGACCTTGGTCATTATGAAAGATTTTTAGACCGTACATTGGGTAAAATGAATAACTTTACAACTGGTCAAGTTTATAGTTCTGTTATAAAAAGAGAAAGAGAAGGTGGATATCTTGGAAAAACTATTCAAGTTATCCCGCACATTGTAGATGAAATTAAAAGTAGAATTTATGCAGCTGGAAAGGGTCATGAATTTTTAATTGTGGAGCTAGGAGGAACAGTTGGAGATATTGAAGGTCTTCCTTTCATGGAAGCCGTAAGAGAAGTTAGACACGAAAATCCGAAAACTACTACTATGAATATTCATGTTACTCTCGTTCCATATATAGCTGCAGCTGGTGAGCTTAAAACAAAACCTACTCAACATAGCGTTCAGGAATTAAGAAGAATTGGAATTATGCCTCATATGCTAGTTTGCAGAACTGAGAAAAAACTTCCAAGTGATCTAAAAAGAAAACTTGCTTATAGTTGTGATGTTGACGAGGATAGTGTTATTGAGGCCGGTGATGCTGCAAGTATTTACGCTGTTCCTATGAATTTCTTAAAAGAAGGAATACTTGAGCCTATTGCAAAACATTTTGAAATGGGAAAAATGAAACCAGATATGGACAAATGGGATAATCTGGTAAAACATATAGTTCATCCAAAAGATGAAGTAAATATTGCTTTCGTTGGAAAATACTTAGAATTAAAAGAAGCATACAAATCACTTCAAGAAGCACTGATTCATTGTGGCGCTCATTTAAATGCTAAAATCAATATCAATTGGTGTGATAGTGAAAAAATTGAAGAAAAGGGTGCAAGTGAAATTATTAAAGACAGTGATTGTGTACTTGTAGCTGGTGGATTTGGTCACCGTGGTGTTGAAGGCAAAATTGAAGCTATCAAATTTGCAAGAGAAAACAACATTCCTTATCTTGGAATTTGCCTTGGTATGCAACTTTCAATCATTGAATATCTAAGAAATGTAGTGGGTATCAAAGAAGCAAATAGTGTTGAATTTGATAAAAATACAACCGAACCTGCGATTTATTTAATTGAACAATTCCTAGATACGAATGGGAATAGTCAGCTAAGAACTCACACTTCTCCTATGGGTGGAACAATGAGACTTGGAGGATATCCGTTTGAAGCAAAAGCTGGAAGTATTTTAGAAAAAGCATATGGAGCTGGTGTAAGTAGCGAAAGACACAGACATAGATACGAGGCAAATCCAGCATACAAAACTATTCTTGAAAACGCAGGAATGAATGTAACTGGTGAGTCTAATGGCTTGATTGAGGTTGTTGAAATACCAAATCATAAATGGTTTGTAGGAGTTCAATTCCATCCAGAATTTAAAAGCAGTTTACAAACACCAAATCCGATAATTTTATCATTTGTAGAAGCTGGATTATTATCTAAAAATTCGTAGTATTACTCTTATTAAAACTCATCTAGCTAATCTTAACTAATTTGATTAGCTAGAATTCTACTTCCCATTGCAACAATCAATAAAACATTATCATCTCATAAGAATAAATTAAACCAAAAAGAGATAAAATCACAAACTTTTTAGAATTTTTTTTCTATTCAGAACTCACATATAGCAATTCTCATAAAGGGCTGTAAGGAAACTTACGAATGGCTATAGAGGTAAAAGCCCCTAAATAATCCGAGCAAAAGCTCAAAAGAAGGAAACAACATGGTAACAATGAAAGATTTATTAGAGTGTGGTGTACACTTTGGTCACCAAACAAGAAGATGGAATCCAAAAATGAAAAAATTTATTTTTGGTGTTAGAAAAAATATCTATATTATAGATTTACAAAAAACATTAAGATATTTTAGATATACATATAATGTAGTAAGAGATGCGGCAGCTAAAGGTGAAACAATGATTTTTGTTGGAACTAAAAAACAAGCTGATGAAGCGGTAAAAGATGCGGCAATTTCTTGTAATATGCCATTCGTAAACCACAGATGGTTAGGTGGAATGCTTACAAATTACCCAACAATCAAAAAATCAATTAGAAAACTTGAAATTATCAAAAAAATGAGAGAAGAAGGTCAACTTGATCTTTTAACTAAAAAAGAAGCATTAATGCTTTCAAGAAAAGAAGAAAAATTAGAAGCATACCTTGGTGGTATCAAAGATATGAAACAACTTCCAGATATGATGTTTGTAATTGATGCAGTTAAAGAAAAAATTGCTATCTTAGAAGCTAGAAGACTTGGTATTAAAGTTATTGCTCCACTTGACACTAACTGTGATCCTGATCTTGTAGATTTTCCAATCCCAGGAAATGATGATGCAATTAGATCAGTACAACTTTTCTGTAATGAAATGGCAGCTGCTATGAATGAAGGAAGAATGGCTTATTTAGAACAAAATGGTGAAGCAGCAGCTGAAGTTTCTAGTGAAGAAATAGCTGATATTACAACTGAAATCCAAATGGAAGCTTCTGAATTCGAAGGTAAGGAATAATCATGGCTGGTGCAACTCCACAACTTATTAAAGAATTAAGAGAGAAATCTGGTGCAGGTATGCTTGATTGCAAAAATGCATTAAATGAGTGTGATGGTAACATTGACAATGCTATGAAATTTTTAAGAGAGTCTGGGCTTGCAAAAGCAGCTAAAAAAGCTGGTAATGTTGCAGCTGAAGGCCTTGTAAATATTCTTGTTAATAGTGATTTCACAAAAGCTACAATGACTGAAATTAATTCTCAAACAGATTTCGTTGCTAAAAATGATAACTTTGTTGGGTTAGTTCAAGATATTACAGCGCATGTTCAATCACAAAATATTACAGAGACTTCTGAATTATTAAAAACAAATATCAATGGTACTAATTTTGAAGAATACCTAAATGGTAAAATTGCGATTATTGGTGAAAATATCGTTGCTAGAAAAATGATAACTGTAAGCTCAGATAATGGAATCGTAAATGGTTATGTTCATCTTGGTAAAGTTGGTGTAATTTTGGCTGCAACTTGTGCTCCTGAAGCAAAAGAAAAAGCTATTGATATGCTAAAAAAAGTAGCAATGCATGCTGCATCAATGAAACCAACTGTTATTTCGTATAAAGATTTATCTGTTGATTTTATTGAGTCTGAAAATAAAGCAATTATTGCTGATATTGAAAAAGAAAACGAAGAACTTTATAGACTTAAAAAACCATTGAAAAATATTCCGGAATACGTTTCAAGAGTTCAATTAACAGATGCTGCTATTGAAACTGCAAAAGCTGCAATGAAAGCTGAGCTTCTTGCTGAAGGTAAACCTGAAAAAATTATCGATAATATTTTAGTTGGTAAAATAGCTAGATGGATTGAAGATAATACTCAACTTGATAAAGCTAACGCATTACTTTCTCAAAACTACGTAATGGATGACAAAATGACTGTTGAAGAAGCTATAAAAGCTGTTGATGCATCAATTGAAATCGTTGAATATGTTAGATTTGAACTTGGTGATGGAATTGAGAAAAAAGAGGAAGATTTTGCAGCTGAAGTTGCAGCTCAAATGGCTAAATAATTTCCGAATATAAAGTTGTTGAACTATGAATAATCAAAATTTAGAAGATTCAGCAACTACTACAAACTTACAAACATCCCTTGCGCCAGAAATTTTACTTCAAGCAAAAGGGATTTCTCACACATTTGATTATCCTATATTTTCAGAAATTGATTTTACACTTAAACAAAATGAAACTATTGCAATAATAGGATCATCTGGATGTGGAAAATCTACACTTTTAAATATCCTTTGTTCACTTCTAAAACCAAATTCTGGTAAAGTTTTTTATAAAAATACTGAAATTTTTAATCTTTCACAAAAAAAATTACTTGAGTTAAGAAGGGATATTTTTGGTATTGTATTTCAAGCACATTATCTATTTCGAGGCTTTACGGCAAAAGAAAATCTTAAAATTGCTGAGTTTCTAAATGATAAAATTATTGACATGGAGCTTATGAAAACTCTAAAAATAGATCATGTGCTTTCACAAGGTATTGGTGAATTGAGTGGTGGTCAACAGCAAAGATTATCCGTAGCCAGAATACTTACAAAACGTCCTAAAGTTATTTTTGCAGATGAGCCGACTGGAAATCTAGATAAAAATACTGCTAAAGAAGTTATGGAAGTGCTTTTTAAGTATATTGCTTATGAAAAAGCTGGTATGATTTTGGTTACACATGAAGAAGATTTGGCCAACTTGTGTGATAAAATTTACAGAATAAATGAACTAAAACTAGAGAGAATTAAATAATGAAGAATATTGCTTTAATATCAAAGACAGAAATAATAAATAAAATTTTTACTCTAATTGCAAATAAACTAATGGTAAATCTAAGAATATATAGCAACACTAGCATCACAAATCATTTTGATTTAATAGTTGTTGACAACGCATTATCTGATCATAATTTATCAAACCTAAGATCATATTCAAATACATTAGTGCTCTTAAAAGATGATAACTTAGAAGAAATAAATTATGATTTTGTTATTGAAAAACCTTTTTTGCCATCAACATTAAATAATAGTTTGGAAAAAATCCTAAAAACAGTTGACGATTCAAAAGAAACTAAAAACTGTCAAACTATTTACTCAAGTAGCGAGCCTACTAATAGCCAAATTTCTGATGATCTTGCTAATTTAATTAATGATATGATAGGTGAATTTGACGAAATAAACCAGAATTCAGATGCTGACTTGGTTGTTAAAAAAGAACAGCTAGGTCATGGTGGAATACTTGATAAAGATGAGTTATCTAGACTTTCAAGCATGATCAATGAAGGCACAAATGGCTATTCATCGCATAAGATTAAATCAAAGAAAGATAATTGGAATGAATTATCAGAAATAATAGATCAAGCAATTGACGATCTTCCAGAGTACGAATATGATGAGGTTAAACCTACAGAATTAATACTAAATAAATATTCTTTAGATGAGTTGTCTCCTCTGCTAAAACAGCTAAATAAAAATATGGTTGACAATCTTGCTGAAGGCAATGAAATAATCTTAAAAATAAGGCTCGACAATGATAAATGAACTTAATAAAGGAGCAATTTTAATAATTTCTGGCCCAAGTGGATGCGGGAAAAGTTCACTTTTGAAAAAGTTTTATGAACATTTTACTAATTATTATTTTTCAATATCAACAACAACAAGAGCACCTAGAATTGGTGAAGTACATGGCATAGATTATTTTTTTGTAACTAAGGAAGAATTTGAAGAAGATATCAAAAATAATAATTTTCTAGAATATGCTCGCGTTCATGATAACTACTATGGGACATCAATGAAACCTATAAATCAAGCACTTAATGAGCAAAGATTAGTTATTTTTGATATTGATGTTCAAGGTCACGATTTAGTGAGAAAAAAATTAAACGACATAACAACATCAGTATTCATAACTACTCCAACGTTGAATGAGCTAGAAAAAAGACTAATCAAACGAAATACTGACACTGAAACAATTATTCAGAATAGGTTGAAAAATGCGAAAATTGAATTAGAAAGTCTTGACAAGTATGATTATTTTATACTTAATGATGATCTGGATGTTGCTAGTAAGAAACTAATTTCTATTGGTCATGCATCAATGATTAAAGCATCTCTGTTTTCAAAACAAGTCATCATTGAGAATTGGATAGGTTAATTAAAATAGCTTGTATTAAACCAAAGGAAAGAGAAATAACTTGAATAAAAACCTAATAGTTATCAATATCGGTGGAACCTTCAATAAAATATATCAACCATTAACTGGGGAATTAGAAGTAACTAAAGATAATCAAATTATCAATGAGATACTAAAAAAAGTTTACAAACATGATCAAATGATTAATGTCAAAGGTCTTATCCATAAAGATAGTCTAGAGATGAACAAAAAGGATAGGTTACTTCTCCTAGAAACAATTCAGCAGCTTAAAGAAAGCGAGATTATTATTGTTCATGGTACAGATACTATGAAGAAATCTGCGAAAGTTTTATCCAAGTTTGTAACGAACAAAACAATTGTCTTTGTTGGAGCGATGCAGCCATATTCTATTGAACCGGTTGAAGCTTCTTCTACACTTTTTATGGCATTAGGATTTCTAAAAAATATCAATAGTGATGACAAAAAGAATGGTGTTTATATTTGCATGAATGGTCTAATAGAGAAACACAATGCGATAAAAAAGAACTATCATAAAGGCTATTTTGAATGTCTACAGTAAAGTGTAATCATTGTCAATTAGAATTTGACGAAAGCGTAATGATACAAGAAGAAGATCTAAAATTATATTTTTGCTGTAACGGATGTCAGGGGGTATACCATATACTTCAAGATGACGGGCTAACAAGTTTCTATGAAAAGATAGGCAAAAATGTTCTCTCAAAGCCAATAGCAATAGGCAAAGATAGCTCATCTTTTGATTCAGACAGCTTCAAACAAAGATACATAAAAACAACTTCGGAAGGATTCAGCCGCGTAGACTTAATAATCGAAGGAATACATTGTGCAGCATGTATTTGGCTAAATGAAAAGATTTTAGACGAGACTGATGGGATTATTGAGGCGAGTATTAATTTTACAAATAATAAGGCTAAAATTGTTTGGGATGAAAATATTGTTGATCTTGCAAGAATTATTGATAAAATAAGAAGTATCGGTTATAACGCTTACCCTTATGATAAAACAATAAACGAACAAAACGCGCTTAAAAAAAATAGAGACTATTTTTTAAGAATGAGTGTAGCAATTTTTGCTTCTATGAATATAATGATGATTGGTGTCGCAAAATATACTGGATTTTTTACAGGAATGAGCACAGACATGCTCAAAATTATCCATTTTGCAGAATGGCTCTTTGCAACGCCTGTATTATTTTATAGTGGTTGGATATTTTACAGGGGTGCATATTATGGTTTAAAAAATAAAATCATCAATATGGACTTCTTGGTTATTACTGGCGCGAGCCTTACCTACTTGTATTCACTATATATTCTTTTTGGTGGATTTGGACATAGTTACTTTGATAGCGTTTCTATGATAATAACTTTTGTTTTAGTTGGCAAATACCTGGAGGTTTTGGGCAAAAAAAGTGCTGTTGACACGATGGACAAGATTAAAGCATATATTCCGCATGAAGCAACTGTTATTAGAAACAATGGCAAGGAAGTTGTATCGATTGACAATATTGTGATTGGTGATATTATTGAAGTCAAAAATGGTGAAAAAAGTTCCGTAGATGGGGAATTAATAAGTGGAGAAAGTTCGTTTGACGAAAGTAGTATAAGTGGTGAATCTGTTCCTGTTAATAAAAAAATTGGCGACAAAATAATAAGTGGAACAATCAATTTAGATATGGTGATTAGATACAGAGCAACAAAGGATTATGCAAATTCAACTTTAAATCATATTGTTGAACTTCTTGAAGACTCATTGAATTCAAAACCAAAGATTGAAGAGATGACCAATGAATTATCAAAATATTTTTCAATAACTATTTTACTTTTAGCATCCGTAACCTTTATAAGCTGGTATTTTTTCGGGCTTGACTTTGAACATTCATTGATAGTAACTATTTCTGTGATTGTGATTGCTTGTCCTTGTGCACTTGCTCTTGCAACACCAATTGCAAGCCTTATAGGAATTAGTTGGTTAGCCAGAGAAGGATTGCTATTCAAAGAGGCCAAATTTATTGAAACTTTCTCCAAAGCAACAACAGTAGTGTTTGATAAAACAGGAACACTAACAAAAGGCAAATTAAAAGTTATTAAAAACACATCAAACTTGAATCAACAAGAAGCAAATTTATTATTTAGCTTAGTTGATAGTTCGACACATTTAGTGAGCGTGGCAATCAAAATATATTTACTTGAAGAATATTCAAATTTAACTCATCTAGCTCTTGAAAGTGTCGAGCAAATACCGGCTATTGGAATGAAAGCAAAATATAAAGATATTAATATTTTCGGTGGAAGAAGTGAGCTCAATAGTGAATATACAAGTTATTGCTTTATGGTCAACGACAAAAAAATAGCTACTTTTGAATTAGAAGATGAGATCAGAACTGATGCATTGCAAACAATAAAATATTTAAATGATAACAATATTGAGACAATTATTTGCAGTGGTGATAACGAGCAAGTAGTGAAAAAAGTATCAGATGAATTACAAATATCTGATTATTATTTTAAAATGTCACCGGTAGACAAAGCTGATTTAGTTAGCAAACTAAAAAATGAAAACAAAATAGTTGTCATGGTTGGTGATGGGATCAATGATACTTTAGCACTTAGCAGAGCTGATATATCAATAGCCATGGGCAATGGGTCTGACATAGCCCTTAGTGTTAGTGATATTGTCATACTAAATGATAAGCTAGAAGGGATTATTAAAAGTTTTTACATTTCAAAAAGAACTTTTATGTTTATAAAACAAAATCTAACAATCTCTTTAATTTACAATCTAATCACAATTCCTATTGCAATAATGGGCTATGTGATACCATTAATTGCGGCTCTTTCAATGAGTCTTAGCTCACTATTAGTTGTTGGAAATAGCATGAGAATAAAAGAAAATAACATTAAAATTAATGGTCCAAAAAACCAAAAAGGTGTATAAATGAATGATGGAATATTATGGCTAGAATTACTTATTGGAATCATTGTGAGTTTTTCACTTTTGGGAATATTTATTTGGGCTGCCAAACAAGGTCAATTTGATGATGGCAAAAAAATGATGGATGGACTTCTTTTTGATTCCACTGAAGACTTACAAGATGCAATCAGAAAAGAAAATAAAATAAAAGAGCTAAAAAACAATAAGATAAAATCAAACTCTCAAGACAAAAAATAACCTAAAAGTATATACTATTTAATTACTGTCTGTCTTAAATCTGGAATTATTATCCACTATTACTAAACTATATAATCACAAACCTTGCTGTATTCAGTAACAGACTTTATAAAATCTACAACTTCAAGGTGTGCTGGATGGCAAGCGTAAATGTTGAGATTTTCTTTGTTTTCAAAAAGACTATAAATGGACATATCCATTGCTCGCTCAGCCTGATCAAAATTTATTCCAACTTCAATATGTTCTAACACATCAATAGTGTCCTCAAGGCCCAAAAGCATCTCTTTTGCTTTTTCCATGTTTTGTACTTTATTTTCATTTTTAAATTTGAATAAAACTATATGACCAATCATTCTTTCTCCTTAATATTATTGTTATTTTACTTGTAATCAATTCTATAATACATCAAACAAGTCCCCATTTTTCAATGAACTCATCATCTATATTTAGTATCTTTCTGTTTATCAAATCACTCAAAACACTTTTAGTGCAAGTTACATCATCAGGCCATCTTCTTGTAAATCCGTCAAAAATATTTTTATTAGTAGCATCGATTCCAATGGTATTGCCATCAACATAAATATCCCTATTACTGTCTATGTTATTAACAACTCTCCAAAGCAGCATGTACGGATTATTAAGATTATTATTTTGATCGTCCACAATAACAATAATTCTTACATGCAAAGATATTGATCTTAATGCATAGAAAACTTCTTTTTGACTTCTATTTTTATTTACGCTAATAATTGCAATAGGATTCTTAGTATCAGTATAGTATTGCTTTAGTCCTACCACATCTTCTGCTAATCTTTTTACTTTTTCAAACAATTCAGAATCACTCAAAAGTACGATTCCAGAATCTAAAACCTCATCCCCAGTACAATCAATTCCAAGTTTACCACCTACTGCAAATTTAGGACTCGAATGATCAAGAGCATCAACAACACCTCTAGTAATTAGTAGTTCTTCTGGGTTTATTCTATTTAAAATCCATTTTGTAATAGCTTCATCATCATGTAGTTCTGGTGCTTTACTATCTACAAAAATTGCATGCTTTACAAAACTCATCTGACCAACCCCCCAAAATGCATGCATCATTTGAGTGGCATGTCCTGGGTAACTTACATTTATTTTCGCCAAAATAAGATTATGGAATACCCCATTTTCTGGCATGTAATAGTCAATCAGATCAGGAGCTGTGGTTTTCAGAAGTGGTAAAAAAATACGTTCTGTAGCATACCCCATATATTTATCCTCAAGTGGGGGTTTGCCAACGACAGTAGCTGCAAATATAGGATTTTTTCTGCTTGTAATGCACGTAACATCTAGCACTGGATATTCTTCTTCAAGCGTGTAATAACCAGTATGATCACCAAATGGGCCCTCTATTCTTAAATTCTCAGTGTCTACAAATCCTTCAATAACAAAATCAACATCGTGTGGAATATAGATATCGTTTGTAATAGACTTCACTAATTTTGCATTTTCTCCCTTAATGAATCCGTACAACATTAATTCAAATACGCCGATTGGAAGTGGTGCTTGTCCGCACCAAATATACATTGGATGACCACCTATTCCAATGCTAACTGGCATTTTTTTACCAGCTTGTTTGTATTCGTGAAAAAAATGATTACTATCTTTGTGAATTTGCCAATGTAATCCCAGTTGCCCATCATTGTATATTTGCAATCTGTACATTCCAACATTGTGCATTTTTCCATCCAAAGATGTTGTGTATACTTGTCCCATTGTAATAAATGGGCCACCATCTTGATCCCAAGTTGTTAAAACAGGTAGATCACTTAATTTTGCATCACTCCCTAATTTAACAATATCTTGACATATGCCTTTTTTAGAAAGTCGTTTTGGTGGGACATTTTTTAAATTAAAAAGCTTTCCAAACATTGCCAATTTATCGCTCCATCCTTGTGGTGGTTTCATTTTTAATAAACTTTCAATGTCGTATGCTATTTTATTGGCATCACCAATAAAAAGCTCAACTGCTTTTGCGTTGCAAAAAACATTCATAAGCACTGGGGTCTCAAATCTTTTTCCAGTTTTTTTATCAACTGGATTTGTAAACAGAATGGCTTTGCTATCTTGTGTTTTTACTTCCACATATGCAATGTGAGGGATTTCAAGATAAATATCAAGTTCGTCATTTATTATTTTCAAAAGACCATTTTGACTTAATAGTCTTATGATTTCATGGTTTTCATATGCTTTGCTTAATATATTTGTCAACTAGCAATCCTTGTAATAATTTTAAAAGATTATACTGAAAAACAATAAAATGGCGACATTTGTTTATTATAAAATTTCTTTCAAAAGAAGATTATATGTAACCTCATTTCTAAATTCATTTTTATCAATTGTTGCCAATACAGTTACAACATCACCTTCCTTAACATCTGAAATATCGACAAAAACTAACGCTTCTATTGTATGTAAAGTATCACTAAAAACTATTTTTTTATACTCCTTATTTTTACCTATAGGTTTCACTTCAATTACTTTAAGATTAGTAAATTTAAAAATGGGTATAGAATTCTCAAGACCAAATGGTCTAAAACTATTAATTAAATTAAACAATTTATCATCAACAAGATCTAGGTTTATTTCGCACAAAAAATCGCTTCCATCAAAATCAATATCTTTTGGTATTGTTGTGTATGCTAAATTTATGGCATCTTTGAATTTATCAAAATGAACTGTCTTCAAAGAAAGTCCAGCTGCGCCTTTATGGCCACCATATCCGATCAAAAGATGAGAGACTTTCGTCAACAAGGTATGTAAATTAATTTCACCATTTCCTCGTCCGCTTCCTTTTAATATAGATCCATTTTGTTTGAAAACAAAACTTGGCTTTTTGTATTTTTCACAAAGTTTGGCTGCCACTATGCCTATAATTCCTTCATTCCAATCATCACCACAAACTGTAATAACGTTATCATTCGGATTTACTTTGCTTTTTGAATTTTCAAATATGTAAAGTTGCTCTTGTTTTCTTGTTTCATTTAATTCAACAAGATATGCAAGCTGTTCATTTGCTTCATACTCGTCAAATGAAAGTAAAAACTCAAGTGCAATCGATGCATCCTCCATTCTTCCGGCACAATTTATAAGCGGAGCTATTTTGAAGCCTATATCATCTTCATTAATGCTTTTTAATCCAAATTTTTCTTTAATGGCAACCAGTGATGGCCGGCTTGATTTGGACAGTTCTTGCAATCCTCTTTTAACTATAGTCTTATTCATAGATTTCATAGGCATAACATCTGCAATAATTGCTATCGTCAATAAATCAAACAGCTCCATAAGATTAAAATCGAGAGCCAATTCTTTTTTAATATTTGCACATAAGTACCATGCTACGTTTGCACCGCATATATCATTAAACGGGAAATCACAAGAATACTGCTTTGGGTTTACTATTGCATATGCATCTGGAATATTTTCTCCAACAGTATGATGATCAGTAATAATAAGATCTAGTCCCCTGTCTTTACATATTTCTGCGGCTTCTACAGCACTTATTCCATTATCAACAGTAATAATTATCCCCTCATAAATATCGTCAAGAATCTTTGCACTAATTCCGTATCCATGGGTAAATCTGTTTGGGATCATATAATTTACCTCAACCCCAATCGCTTTCGTAAAGAATTCCACCATTATTGCAGTTGAAATAACACCATCGGCATCATAATCACCGACAATATTAATTGTTTCATCATTTTGTATTGCTCTAATAATTCGTTTTGTAGCTTTATCAATATCTTTAAAAGATGATGGTGATGGCAAATCTTTTAGAGATGCTATGTCGTTACCTTCTAGGCGATTCTGTAATAAATCATTAATATATTCAAGTGTTACCTTATTCATTGTGTATCCTATTTAAAAAATCGTCAAAAAGACTTCATATTTCATTTGAAACTTCAACAATTTCAATTCTGTTTTGTCGCAAATAAACTAAATATCCAAGGGTATTGCATAATGTAATATCCTTAATATACTTCATGTAATTTTTAACTTGCTCAATATGGTTTGGCTCATTATTGGTTGTTGTCTTATAGTCAATAACCACATAATAATCCTCTTTCTTGAGCAATAAATCTATAATCTTAAGCTCATTGTTATAAATCAAACTTTGCTCTTTTTTATATTCACTATTGTTTAATATGCAGGTAAAACGTTTGTCATTAATTAACAAATTTATCTTTTGCTCTATTTGAGCAAAGTCGTCTTTAGTGAGAATATGGTCATACTTATTTATAGTCATACTAAGCGCTGATTGAAGTGAATTTAAATCAAACTTTATCATCATTTCTAAACAATAATGTGTAGCTAGGCCAAAATATCTGGCTTTCAAGTCATCGCTTTCTTCAAGCTCACCATTCTTTTCGAGCTCTTGTTTGCCTAGATTAATTGTTTTGTATTCTATAGTATTATTCTCACAAGCTATATCTTTATTTTCATTATTGTCCAAATATAATTCGCCAATTTTAAATTTACTATTAAAAGAATCAAGAATATCAAATACACTTTGTTTTGGTTTGCTGAAAATTATCAAATTGTATCTGGCTCTAGTCAATGCAACATACAAAACATTAAGTTCATCATTTAGTGAATGTTTTTTTTCTTCAGAAACTGCATTTTTGTAATTTAAGTCAAAATCCTCTCTGAGTTTGTCTTTATAATAAATCTTTTCGAGCGCTATGTTATTATAAGAGAATAGCAGTGTAGACTTATCGGTATTTTTGTTTTTCATCCTATCTAGCAATAATACTGTGTCAAACTCAAGACCTTTAGATTTGAATATAGTAAGAATTTGTAGGCCATCATTTTCTTTATTGATTATTGTCGTGTCATTTTTATCTATATCATAAATAAAATCTACAATATCTTCATATTGAGATAATGATTCTATAAATTTCAATACATTATCTTCAAGTATCTCATAATGCGTGGAAATATTTTTAACTAGGGACACGACATCTAGATCACAATCACAAAAATCAAAAGAGATATCATTCTCAATCCCATACCCCATTATCGAATTAAAATTAGCCTTATAAATATCATTTTTAAAATAAATGTACTTAATCAAATTTACAATTGCTTTGATATATTTCTGATTTATAAGCTTTGAGGTCATATCTGTAACGATCTTTAAGTCTTTAAAATTATCCTTCAAATAGTCATAAATTTCCAAAACGTCATTGTTCGTATATGTAAGAATGGCTATGCTATTTGGATTTATACCTTTCTCTAAAAGATCTTCTAATTTAAATTTTAAAAATTCGAATTTATCTTTTGTTATATCCGTTGTATCAATATTAATCTCTAGAGTTTCTACGTATCCATCTATTTTTGAGTTAACGTTTTGATGATAATATTCATATTCATTTTGATTTGTAAAAATATCATTTACAAAGCTAACTATATGTCGACTGCTTCGAAAATTTTTGTCTAATATCTTTACTTTTATATTTTCATTAAATTTGTTTGCAACATAATTGAAAAGTTCTTTTTTACCACCACGAAATCTATATATAGACTGCTTAACATCTCCAACATAGAAAAATGTCTTGAGCTTTAAATCATCACTTTGACCCGATAAGATTTCATCAATTAATGGTTCTAATATTTTATATTGAATAACTGATGTATCTTGAAATTCATCAATTAATATATGGTTAAATGTGGCATCAAGCCTAAATGATAAAAAATCTTTATCTATATACTTTTGCAATAGCATATATGCAAGATTTGTTACATCATTAAACTGTAATGAGTTTTTTTCTTTTTTATATTGATAACGAAATGATCTAAAATTATTGAAAATAACAAAAAGATTATTTAAAATATTGATCTCTTTGTATTTGAAATAGAATGATAAATTAATTTTTAACTGGTTAAATAAAGTTTCTATATTGTCGTCAATATTAGCTTTCTTAAAATAACTATAATCACCTAATCTGGTTTTTATAAGCCAAGTTTTCCCTTTTTCAAGAAGCGATAAGATATCGTTAAAATCCACAGCATTTATTGCGGAATTTGAAAGATCTGAACCTAAAATAAATTCTTTAATCTTCAATGCATCAGAGATAATATCATTGGTTAATGCACATAAAATATCCTCTGAAAAATTAATATATTTATAGTCATAATTTTTATCATCAAGAATTAAAAATAAATCAATTATTGAGTTCAGTTTTTTATCATTTGTGTGTGAAAAATTAATAAGATTGTCAAACTCTTTAGGATCAAGTGATAATAAAAATTTATAAAGCATTAAATCATAGTCATCATTATCTATTTTAAAATCATCATTAATGTCAATATATCCACTAAATTCTCTAAGAATCTTATTGATAAATGTATCCAATGTAATAATAAAGATTTCACTAGATAAAAACATATCTATAATAGTACTTTTATCTAATAAAATTTTGTCAATACTCTTGCCGGTTTGATTAGATATTTCATTTAATATATCAAGATCATCACCTAATGTTAGTAACGTTTTTAATATTCTATCGCTCATTTCTGAAGCTGCTTTGTTTGTAAATGTAAGAGTAAGGATAGTATTTGGATTAATATTTAAAAAAAGTAGTGAAATATAACGCAATGTTAATGCGTAAGTTTTACCGCTTCCGGCGCTTGCATTTAGTGCTAAAAACTTTTCCATTTATGTTATTATCCTCTCACAAATCATAGTAAAATTTAAACCTAGCATATTTGAATATATATTGTTAGCTTTAAAAGATTATATAAAAAAGTATGTATAGATTAGTTGATAATCCAAATTAAAATATTAACAAACAAGATTAGTGCACTAAAGAGATAAAAACAAACTAGCCAAGCAAACTCAACTACATTATTATTTTCACCATAAATAAAAAAAGAGACCTTAAAAGTTGGCGGCGACCTACATTTCCACAACTGAAAGCTGCAGTATTATCGGCGATGAGAATCTTGACTGCCAGGTTCGATATGGGGCTGGGTATTTCCTTCTCTCTATAACCACCAACATTTAAAATCTCTTCTAATGTTGATATATATAAAATATCATTAAAGTCTCTATTGTAAAAAATAAACTGAATTTTACTAGATTTGTTCTTAATAAGATAGTAGCACAAAGCTCTTACTTAGTAAGGTTAATCATATAAAAATAAGCCGAACGATCTATTAGTACTAGTCAGCTAAATAGATTACTCTACTTACACATCTAGCCTATCAACCAGTTAGTCTTACTGGGATCTTCAGGGAAAGTTCATCTTGGAGTTGGCTTCGTGCTTAGATGCTTTCAGCGCTTATCTCATCCGTACTTAGCTACCCAACGATGCTCTTGGCAGAACAATTGGTACACCAGTGGTACGTTCACCCCGGTCCTCTCGTACTAGGGGCAAATCTCCTCAACTTTCCTACGCCCACGGAAGATAGGGACCGAACTGTCTCACGACGTTCTGAACCCAGCTCGCGTACCGCTTTA
>ERZ1034363.10-NODE-10-length-140552-cov-15.467129_pt1 | contig 140552 bp, 118 predicted proteins | sample MGYA00520616_ERZ1034363 | MGnify/ENA primary metagenome ERZ1034363 (study PRJEB33736, sample SAMEA104284506) | Azolla filiculoides | biome: Urban; feature: Water surface; material: Ditch water | place: Netherlands | collected 2015-10-28 | depth 0-0.1 m ...
TAACTCATCGCTAATAGTTAAGCTTTCCAGTTCCGCATCAGGCGCAAATAAACCGCCGTTGTAAGCGGGAATATCAAATTTAGAATTACCTATATTGATGTCAGAAAAAAGTTTTTTAATAGCTTCCCAGCCGCTAAAAACCGCGTTTGGAATTTCAAAAATCCGGTTATGCAAGGTATTATTCGGCAATAAATCGCGGTCTTCGGCAAAAGCAATAAACAGCATTCTGTCTAATAATTTTTGCCCAATTCTCACCATGGCTTTGCGGCGAATAGAATTGTTTTCTTTTTTCAAACCGTTAATTAAATCAATCCGCAATTGCCGATAATCGCGATAAAGTTGGTCGGTGATTTCTTTTTCTTGTTGTTGCGAATCGTTAAATAGCTTTTCAGTTGCCCCGCCTAACAGATTTTCTTTTTTCAGCAACAATACAAAACGCGCATATTCTTCCGGTTTGATTAAATCCTCTAAAAACCATTGTTCATATTTGCGGGTGGATTCTGGAAATTTATACAGACGAAATTCAATGCAGTTGGAGACTAAAAACCATTTTGCTGTGCCTTCAGTGTTCGCGGCGTAGCGGATGGCTTGATTAACAGTGGATTCGGTTCTTCCTATCGGGCGCGTTAAATCGTAAGTTTTAGGGCTTTTAAACTCAAAAGGAACAAATACGGATTTTTGAACTTTAGAAAACTCACCTAACGCATAATCAATGCCTAAATATTCAGGCTCTATATCCCACGATTTAGCGTTTTTCTGGTCTCCAGAGGATTTATAGCCTAATAATTCTTTAAAAAACACCAGAAAATCATTGGCTAACGTGCGTTCTTTGCTTTCTAAATCAAGGGCGAGATTGCTTAAGCGTCTTTCGATGATTTTTTTAGATTTATCGGGAATTTCGCCATTGATTAAAATATCAGCGGTATGAATGGTTTTTTTGATAAGTTTTGGATTAAACAGCGCGTTATTATTTTTGCTGATTTGGGTATGGATCATGGTGTTTTTTCTGAGTAATAATGGTTGCTCTATCTGTTCAAATAAAAAAAGCCTGACCATGCAAGCAAAAATCAGGCTTTAGATTCTAACAGAAAAAATTACAGCTAAAGTTTATCAAGCAAAACTAAACACCGCGCCCAGCAAGCCACCAAACACGCCGCCCCACACCACCAGCCAGCCTAAATGTTCTTTGATAATCGCCTGTACCATTTCTTTGACCAATTGTGGCGTTAATTCCGCCAGCCGCGCATCAATCACAATTTCAATTTTGCTAACTAAATCTGTGCCGATTTTGTGCGAATCCAAGCCATGTTTTAACGCTGCTTTAAACGGCTCAGAATCCACCATTTCTGATAAGGTGGTTTGCATTCGTAAAGTAAACGGCTCTTTCAACGGCACTAACGCTTCCGCGCCGCCCATCATCATCAACATGCCGCCAAAAGAGGATTCCATAATTGACGTGACTAAACTTTCATAAATTTTGTCATAATCAACAGCAGCAAGTAACGGCTCTAAGTTTAAAACTTTCCCGCCTTCTTCCTCTTCTTTTTCAATGAACTGCTCAATATTTTCAACTGTGAAAAACTGCGCCATCATCAGGTTTTTAATCGAGCTTTTAAACTCTTCAAACCGCTCAGGAATCACGCCAGAACCGTATAAATACGGCACTTTTTCAAACAGCATGTGAATGGCTAGCCAATTGGTAATTGCACCCGAAAGTGCGAAAAAGCCGATGGATTTGAAAAAGTGTGAGCCAATCAAATAGCCAAATAAAATCACCGCGACAGCTGCCGCGTTAGTGCCAAGATTTTTATCTTGGCGTAATTTGCTAAATACGTCTGCTAATAACTGTTTCATCTTTTCTTAATCAATAAATCAGTAATTGAACCTTCAATCATTTCAGCGGCAAAACCTAACGTTTCTGCTAAGGTTGGATGCGCATGAATCGTCAATGCAATATCTTCGACATACGCGCCCATTTCCAGAGCCAAAACCGCTTCGGCAATCAACTCGCCCGCGTTAGATCCAGTAATCCCCGCGCCTAAAATCCGTCCGGTTTCTTTGTCAGATAAAATTTTTGTTACACCTTCTTTGCGTCCCATACTTAAAGAACGACCGCTTGCCGCCCACGGAAATGCGCCTTTTTCGTATTCAATACCTTCTGCTTTTGCGGCATTTTCGGTGAGTCCCATCCAAGCGACTTCAGGATCTGTATACGCTACGGATGGAATCGTCAATGCTTGCCATTGTGATGGCATTCCAGAAATGACTTCGGCAGCAATTTTGCCTTCATGCACAGCTTTGTGCGCCAACATCGGATTACCAACCACATCGCCAATTGCATAAATGTTGGGAATATTGGTGCGCATTTGTTTATCAACGGCAATAAAACCGCGCTCGTCTACATTCACGCCTGCTTTTTCAGCCGCAATTAATTTACCATTCGGACGGCGACCAATCGCCACTAACACTTTATCGAAAACTTCCGGTGGATTTTTATCGCCTGAAAAACTGACTTGTAAACCTTCTGGCAGACTTTCAATTTTTTCTACAGCAGTTGATAACAGAATTTTTTCGTATTGGTCTTTGATTTTTTGCATCAACGGACGCACTAAATCTTTATCGCAGCCCGGAATGATTTGATCTTGCATTTCTACAATGCTGATTTTGCTGCCTAAAGCATGATAAACGGTTGCCATTTCCAAACCGATAATGCCGCCGCCCACAATTAAAAGTTTTTCCGGCACACTTTCCAAGTTGAGAGCGTCTGTGGAATCCGTTAAGCGTTTGTCTTCATTAGGAAAAGAAGGAATTTTTACCGCTTGTGAACCGACCGCGATAATGGCTTGTTCAAATTCAATTTGTTCAGAGGTATCGCCGTTTGTCACTTGTAAAATATTGGCAGAAACAAATTGACCTAAACCGTGCACAACAGTGACTCCGCGTTGTTTCGCAAGTCCTGCTAAACCTGTGCTTAAGCCTGCACTGATTTTAGATTTATGTTCGCGCAGTTTATCCAAATTGATTTCTGGTGCGGCAAAAGTAACACCCGCATGACTGGATTCTTTGGCTTCATGGATGGTGTGCGCAACATGCAATAAAGCTTTTGAGGGAATGCAGCCGACGTTTAAACATACGCCACCCAGCACCGGATAACGTTCAACCAGCGTGACTTTTTTTCCTAAATCCGCCGCTCGGAATGCTGCTGTGTAGCCGCCAGGCCCGCCGCCTAATACTAAAACTTCTGTTTTCACTTTAAATGCCTCTTTAATCTAAAAAATACTGTGGAGTATTGTGGGTATATTTGTTGAGAAATGGTTTTTTGATTCTTTATTTAGTGACAACTAACCATTTATTTAATTTAACCAGTTCTTCAATAACCAATCCGCCTGCTTGATAGAGCAAGGCAGTACGCGCTTTAAAATAGCGGTAACGTGCTTGCAGTTGTGCTTTGCGAGCTTCGGACAACTGCTTTTGTGAGTTTAGTAAATCAATAATAGTTACCACACCTAACTCATAACCTTTTTCCATGCTATCACGCGCTTTTTCGCGGGCGGCAACCTCTTGGTCTGTGGCTCGGTTACGCGCCGGTGCACTTGCCATATCCCAAAATGCGGCACGAGTGAGTTTTTCTAGCTCGCGTTGCTTTTGCTGCATTTTGGTTAAACTTAAGCCGTGTCTTGCTTCTGCTTCTCTAACTCTGGCACTTATTCCACCGCCTTGGTACAAAGGTACTGTTGCTTCCACAGCGATAGAGCCAACATCATAAGGTGCTGACCGCAAGCTGTTATAAACCGTATCGCTGTAGTTGCCGTTGATTTGCAACTCAAGTCGAGGTAAATGACCGGCTTGATAAGCAGAAATATTTTGTTCGGCAGATGCAACAGCATGTTTGAGCGCGGCTAATTCTGGATTAATTTGCCCTGCTTGCTGTACCCAAGAATCAATTGCACCGTCAGGTGCTGGCAAAACTACGTCTAACCGCGCAGTTTGCAAATTTTTAACCTCATCACCTGTGAGTTCGCGTAATTTTTCTAATGCAATTTTGGCATCATTATTACTGTCTATTAATTGGCTGCGTAGTGTTTCAACTTGCGCTTGCACTTCGTAAAGGTCGGTGATTTTTGCCATCTGCCGTTCTTGCAACGCTTTGACGCGACTCAGTTGTTTTTCAGTCGAGACAAGTTCTGCGGCAATAATTTTGCTTTTATCCGCTGAATCTAACGCATTCACATAACGGTCAACTAAATCCGAAATGAGTTTTTGTTGGGCGGCGACTAAGGTTTCCTCACCTTGTTTGGTGCTCGATTCTTGGCTTTTTAATAATAAATACGATTGTAAATCAAATAAAGGTTGCCGCAGACTTACAGTCGCACGTTTGCCCGCATAGGTGTCGACACTGGCTCGAGTTGTTTGACTTTTGTGTTGGTTTAAACGATTGTGCGAGTAATTGCCAGTTAAATCGATTCTAGGCAATAATTTACTCAACGCTTCATCTTCTTGCGCTTTGGCAATATCCAGTGCGAATTGACTGCCTTGCAATTCAGGTGATGCTAATACAGCACGAGCGTAGAGAGTGACTAAATCTTCTGCCTGCGCAATAGAGCAAAGGCAAAAGCTAAAACAGAAAAAAAACAAAAAACGCATACTATTAATCCTCAATCAGTGAGCGAGCGAAAATATTGCTAAAAGGTTGCATCAGGTATTGAAAAAAGGTTCTATCACCTGTGTTAATCAAAACCTCTGCTGGCATTCCCGGCATTAAAATTAAGCCATGATCGCTTAAATCTTTTAAGCCGGCTTTTTCAACTTCCACTCTCGCTAAATAATAACTGACTTGGTTTTTTTCATCGGTAAGCCTATCTGCGGACAGAGCAATGACATGTCCGTCAATTTTGAGGGTTTTTGCACTTTTAAACGCACTAAATCGCACTTCGGTTTTTTGACCAATATGAACTCTGTCAATATCCATTGGTGAAACTTGCGCTTCAACAATTAGTTTTTCGCGCTGCGGTACTAAATCTAATAAACGTCCACCGGGTGGAATAACCGCGCCTAAGGTATGCACAGTTAAGCCTAAAACCATGCCCGATTCAGGAGCTTTAATCGTTGTGCGGTTGACGGTATCGGTTAGCCATTGAGATTTTTCTTGCAGTTCTACTAATTCCGATTGCACTTTGCTTAGCTCTTCAACCACTTCGCGTTGAAAGTCTTTTTCAATTTGCAAACTTTTAAGTGAAATTTCACTGATTTGGGTTTGTGCAGTGGCAATATTCGCAGTGAGATCGCCTTTGTCACCTTCCGATTCTGCTAAACGTCTCTCTAGCTCCGTGACTCTTTGTTTTTCCACATAACCATCTTTTAGCAAGGCGCGAAAATCGGTTAAATCTTTGTTTAAAGACGCTGATAAATTACTGCGACTGTGTTGCTGTGCTTTAATCCCTTCAATTTTTTCCTGTAATTGCTGACGTTGCTGCTTCAGAATGTCAATTTGTCCATTGCGTGAGCGTTTTCGCACGGCAAAAGATTGATCTTGCACTCGCATGACATCTTGAGCTCTTGCATCCGTTGCTGCATTTTTTAACAACTCAGGATAATCAACGGCATTTTTATCATCTCTTTCTGCAATTAAACGTGCTTCTCTTGCCAATGCAGAAAAGAGTTGTCCTCGCATGGTTTCTAATTGAGCACGCGAAGAGGTATCTTCCAATTCAATTAAGATTTGCCCTTTTTTCACGGTATCGCCATCGCGGACAAGAATCGCTTTGACAATACCACCTTCTAGGTGTTGTACGGTTTTACGGTAGTTTTCGACAGCCACACTGCCGGGGGCAAGAGCCGCGCTTCCTAATGGGGCAAAATAAGCCCAGCCACCAAAAAAACCAAATACAGATAACACGAGTAAATAACCTAGTCTGCGAATAGGTTTGTCATCTGCATATTTTGTAATATCAACAGCATCAGTTTTTTTTGTTGTTAATAAACTCATAACGGTTTTCCTTGTGCAACTTGTGGAGGCTGAACGGGGCGTTGATTTAACTTGGCGAGGACTTCATCTCGCGCTCCATCTAAGACTAAAGAGCCTTCATTTAATAACATAATTCGGTCTACGATACTTAAAATGCCGACGCGGTGCGTAATTACAATCACTGTGCAGCCGCGTTGTTTCAGCGTTAATAAAGCTCTGGCTAAAGCTTGTTCACCTTGATCGTCTAAATTAGAGTTGGGTTCGTCCAAAATGACTAAAACAGGATTGCCATATAAAGTTCGCGCTAAAGCAACTCGTTGACGTTGCCCTGCGGATAATACGCCGCCACTGCCGCCCATTTCCGTATCGTAGCCTTGGGGTAAATGTAAAATCATGTCGTGAACACCGGCAGCGCGGGCTGCATCGACAACTAAATTGGCATCGACTTCGCCAAAGCGGGCAATATTTTCAGCAATCGTGCCGTCAAATAATTCAATATCTTGCGGTAAATAACCAATGTGAGGGCCTACTAAGCCACGATCAAGTTGCGTTACATCTGCACCATCTAAACGAATTGCGCCATTGGCAACAGGCCAGATTCCCAATAATGCGCGTGCCAGTGTTGATTTACCAGAGCCACTTGCACCAATCAGTGCGATAAATGTGCCGGGGTCAATTCCGAAAGATACGCCTTTTATGACTGGTGTTTTAGAACCGGGGGGAACAATCGTGGCTTGTTCTGCTCGCAACACGCCTTTAGGAGCTGGCAGCGGCATTTTGTCTGCTTCGGCTGGAAATTGCTTTAACAGTGCGTTCAGGCGGTCGTATGCAGTGCGAGCAGTTAAAAATTGTTTCCAGCTGGCAATCATTAAATCAATTGGGGCGAGGGCGCGTCCTAATAAAATAGAACCACCAATCATCATGCCGGGGCTGATTTCTTTATTAATTGCCAGCCACGCACCAAGTCCTAAAACCAAGGATTGCATGGTCATGCGATACGTCTTTGATAAAGCAGTAATTAAGCCGTTTTTTTCACTGGCGGTGGCTTGCAGCATAATTAATTTATATTGTTTTTCTCGCCAACGAGCCATTAACGAAGGCAGCATTCCCAGCGCGTGTACAACTTCTGCATTGCGCAAATTACGCGATGTGCTATTCGCATTTTCAACTGAAACTTTATTCGCTTGCTCTAAATCGCCTGAAGTTGCACGTTCATTCCAGATAGCTAATAGAATCAGGAGCACAGCGGAAACAATCGCGACATAGCCAAAAGCAGGATGAAATAGAAATAATAATAGGATGTAAATGGGTAGCCAAGGCGCGTCAAAAAAAGCAAATAAGCCGTTGCCAGTCAAAAATTGACGCACTGCCAGCAAATCGCTCATCGGCTGCGCACTGCTTTTGCCACCGCTCACCAAACCTTGTCGGAACATTACTTTATACAACCGCTCGTTCAGTAATAAATCAAAACGGGTACTGACGCGGATTAAAATTTGCGAGCGTATCCACTCCAATAATCCTAATGTTGCAAACAACACAACGGCAAGCAAAGTCAACATTAATAAAGTTGATGTGCTACTGCTGCCTAATACGCGGTCATATACCTGCATCATATAAATAGACGGCAGCAGCATAAGAAGATTAATAAAGAGACTAAAAACTGCGGCTGACTGAAACGAGTCGCGGCAGTGATGAATCGCTTTAGCGAGTTCTGAAAGGGGTGAGCGCATTAAAAGATTCCAGTTAATGAAAAATAAGACCCCGCGCGGGGCTGGTTCTATTAGAAAGTAATTTTACAAAGAACTGAGACTGTCTTGGTGTGTGCAATGACAGAGAGTCCGTTTCAATGAGTATAGTTTTCCATATTTTTAAAAATAATAACAGCTGTAATGGCGCATCTAAACACAAGAATAGAGAAAACGCAGCTGTGTTTATGCGATGAATCATAAGCAAATTTTGAATGCTGAAGGTTATGCTAACAATGCTTTAATGTTATTAAATACATTGGTAAACATTTCTTTTGTCAGGCGTTTGGTTTGAATATTGTAGCGGCTGGTGTGATAAGAATCGACTAAATAGCGACCATCAGGTAATAAATGCGAGACATTATGAGCGAATTTTGCACTGCTTAATTTTAAGCCATAAGCTTTTAAAACGGCTTGGTGAGCGATATTTCCCAGTGCCAAAATCACCGCTTTTTCTGGCAAGGTTTTTAATTCAGCGGCTAAAAAATGATTGCATTGGTTAATTTCATCGCCTGTGGGTTTATTTTCCGGCGGCAAACATTTCACTGCATTCGTAATTCGCGCATTTTTCAAAGCTAAACCATCGTTTAACGCTGTTGACTCCAATTGATTGCTATAGCCAAATTGGTAAAGCGTTTCGTACAGCAACACGCCTGCATAATCACCGGTAAAAGGTCGCCCAGTTGCGTTTGCGCCGTGCATTCCTGGTGCTAAACCTACAACTAACAATTGTGGCGTGTCATCACCAAAGGGTGCGACTGGAAGTGCATGATAATTAGCGTATTTTTGTTTAACTTCGGTGAGAAAACTGCTTAAGCGTGGGCAGTCAGTGCAATGTTGATTGAAAATTTCGTTTGATAGCATAAGTAGTTTTGCGCAGGGTAAAAATATTTTTTTACGCGCTAGTTTGAATTAAGATAGGAGAATTTTTTTGTAATGAAAGGTAATCATACCATACACCGATGACACACTCACTGTTAGAGCAAGACGCGATTTATATGGCACGCGCATTAGAATTAGCCCAATATGGACTGTACACAACCTCGCCAAATCCGCGTGTAGGCTGTGTTTTAGTCAAAAATGGATACATTATTGCTGAAGGTTGGCATAGCAGGGCAGGGCAGGGACATGCGGAAGTTGAGGCATTAAAACAAGTAACGCATAGTGTAGGCGCGACTGCGTATGTGACGTTAGAGCCGTGTAGTCATCATGGCAGAACTCCACCTTGTTGTGACGCGCTGATTAATGCAGGAATTAAACGAGTTGTGGTTGCCATGCAAGACCCGAATCCGTTAGTGGCGGGAAAGGGTTTAAAAAAACTACAGGCAGCAGGAATTGAAGTGGTTTGTGGCGTGTTAGAAAACGAGGCGCAAGCTTTGAATCGAGGTTTTATTAAACGAATGCTCACGGGCAAACCCTTTGTGCGCAGCAAATTAGCCATGAGTTTAGACGGGCGCACGGCAATGGCAAATGGCGAAAGCAAGTGGATAACCTCAGTTGATGCAAGGCGAGATGTGCAATATTTACGCGCCGAAAGCTGTGCAGTTTTAACGGGCATTAATACGGTTTTAGCCGATGATCCCTCATTGGATGTGCGTTTAGAAGATACACAGGTTTTGCAACCGATTCGCGTGGTTTTAGACAGTCAATTGCAAATGCCAGTTTCTGCAAACATGGCAAAACTTGCAGGTGAAACGTGGGTTTTAACCTGTTGCGACAATGCACAAAAAAAATTGGCATTAGAACAAGCAGGATTTAAGGTTTTCCTGTTGCCTGAAAAAAATAATCGTGTTGATTTAAATGCTGTGTTTGAATTTTTAGGGCAACAGCAAATCAACGAAGTATTAGTTGAAGCGGGTGCAATTTTAAATGGCGCATTATTAGAAGCGAGTTTGGTGGATGAATGGATTGTTTACATGGCAACTTGTGTGTTAGGTGATAATGGACGCGGTTTATTTAGTTTGCCCAATTTAAATACAATCGCGGATAAAAAAACTTTGCAATTAAACGAGGTCAAGCGCGTAGGAGTTGATTTGCGCCTAACTTTGTCAGGGCTAAATTAATTCTAAATTAATTCTATATTGTATTGATAATATTAATAAAAATTAAAAATATAACGCACAGCAAGCTAAACATATAAAAATATTTTTGCTGTTTAGCTTGTAATTTTCACAATCAACACCATTTTCAAAATTCAACGTGGGAAAAATAGCCATTTTTACTGATGACCCCGGCTGGCACGGTAAGCAATTAAAACTTGCTTTTGCCAAGCAAGGTTACGATAGCCATTATGTTTCGTTAACCGAAGCAAAAATTCAACTCGAAGAATCAGGACTGCCGATTAGGTTGCCTGAATTTGCAAACGCATTGCCCGATGCTGTGTTTGTGCGTGGCGTACCGGGCGGCTCTCTGGAAGAAGTTGTGTTTTATTTAGATATATTGCACGCTTTCAAACTGATGAATATTCCTGTTTACAACGACGGACATGCCATAGAACGTAGTGTTGATAAAGGCATGACCAGTTTTTTGCTGAAAAATGCAGGGTTGCCAACACCTGCAACATGGGTGGCAAGAAATCGTGAAGAAGTTTTAAAAATTGCTGAATTGGAATTGCAGCAAGGACATAAACTGATTAGCAAGCCGTTATTTGGTTCACAAGGTGAGGGAATTCGCCGGATTGAAAAAATGACGGATTTGTTTTGGCTAACATCAAGTCATGGCATTTATTATTTGCAACGGTTTGTGCAATGTGCGGGCGAGGGTTATGCCGATAAGCGCGTTTTTGTGGTAAATGGCAAGGTTATTGCTGCAATGCGCAGGCATGGAGGCAAGTCTTGGTTAAACAATGTGGCGCGTGGTGCTCGCTGCGAGGCGATTGAAGCCGATGAGAAGTTAGCACAATTGGCAATAAAAGCAGCGGCGGCGTTAAAAATGGATTATGCCGGCGTGGATATTATTAAAGATACAAATGGCAATTACAGCATTATTGAAGTGAATAGTATTCCAGCATGGAAAGGTTTGGAAAGTGTTTGTAATGTGTGTGTTGCAGAACATTTGGTCGCTGATTTACTAGGCCGTTATTTAAAAATCAACATGTTATGATTACACCAGCACAATTAAGCGAAGTTTATATTCAAGCCTGTGAAGTGGAATTACAAGCTTTTAAACCTGGCAATGTCAGTGTTTACAACGATGGTCATGATATGACCGTAGAAGATTTTAGAATCAGTGCAAAAGTCAGTGCAGATGCGATTGTGAATCCTGATTATTGTTTAGGTGAAAAAATTTTCTATGCCGTTAAAGCGACACGCGAAGCTGTAGGATGTAATACAAATTTGGGGATTATTTTGCTTTGTGCGCCGCTAATTAGCGCGGCTTATCAGGTGACTGACGCATTTTCGTTACGGCAAGCGTTGGCTCAAGTCTTAGCAAATACCACAGTTACTGATGCAGATTGGGTTTTTAAAGCCATCAATTTAGCAGCTCCCGGTGGCTTAGGAAGCTCTGAAAAACAAGATGTAAAACAACAAGCTACAGTAACGCTTACGCAAGCGATGGAGTTTGCTAGTCACCGTGACCGCGTTGCCTTGCAATATGTAATGAATTTTAAAGATATTTTCGATTTTGCTGTTTTAAGGTATAATGAGGCGTTCAATTGTTTTTTTGATAATTGCTGGGCAATAGTATCAGTGTATACAGCTTTGCTTTGTCATTATCCTGACAGTCATATAGTAAGAAAATATGGACATCAGCATAATGATTGGGTGCGTGAACAAATGTTGATTATTGATAATGCTCTCACGACTCACGCAAAATCTGATTTAATCGAATTACTTTATAAAGTTGATTACGACTTTAAAATAAAACAGATTAATCCGGGTACTACAGCCGATCTTACTGTAGCGACGATGTTAGTCATATTTTTGGATGAACTGCTTGCTGCAAACAGCAAAACAGATAGCTAAAAGGACGGCTAGATAGCGAAACACTAGCAGTTAAAGTGTATTTTTAGGTTTATTTTTTAATTTTCTCTAGGAGAATCGAACAACATGGCAAAAATCAATAACTTACGCGTAGGCGAATCATTAGTTGGTGAAGGCAATGAAATTGCACATATTGACTTAATTATCGGACCTCGTGGTTCAGCTGCTGAGTCTGCATTTGCAAATGCTTTAACAAACAACAAAGACGGCTTCTCTACTTTATTAGCAGTTGTTGCACCTAACTTAATGGTTAAACCTGCAACTATTTTATTCAATAAAGTAACAATCAAAGGTTCTAAACAAGCTGTTCAAATGTTTGGACCAGCACAACGTGCAGTTGCTATGGCTGTTGCTGATTGCGTAGAAGACGGCACAATCCCAGCTGATGAAGCGGATGATTTATTCATTTCTGTTGGTGTATTTATTCACTGGCAAGCAGAAGATGATGCAAAAATTGAATCTTTCAACTATGCAGCAACTAAAGAAGCTTTAAAACGCGCTGTTGCAGGTTCTCCTACTGCGGCTGAAGTTGTAGCTGCTAAAAAAGATGCAAAACACCCGTTCGCAGTAAACAACGAATAAGTTTTAAATATATTTGCTGTTTAAAAAAGTACCCCAGCTTGCTGGGGTATTTTTTTGCCTGAAGCTTTTTAAATTTGTAAAAAATTTCAACGCAAACAATATTCTGACCGATTTATCAGGTATGCTATTACTTCTGTTATTATTTCTAGCAACTCTTTGAATCAAAAACTATTTTTAGTGTCGTTTAGCCAATGAATCTTAAGCTTTCCATGTTCAGTGCAGGATTGGCATTGACTCTTTTTGCACTATCGCCACAAGCGACAGAAATCGAAAAAATTAAGTTGCCTGATATGGGCGATTCAACAGGGCTTCTGATTTCACCTGTTCAAGAACAAGAATTAGGCGAGGCGTTTTTTCGACAATTACACGCACAGCTTCAAATCAGTGAAGATATAGAAATTCAACAATATATTCAAGAAGTTGGGCGAAGACTGGTTTTAAACAGCGATGGCCCTAATCAGCCTTTTTATTTTTTTATTGTCACCGATGACAATATCAATGCGTTTGCAGGCCCCGGCGGTTATATTGGTATAAATTCAGGCTTATTGCTGATGACCGAGGCAGAAAGCGAATTAACCTCTGTGATGGCGCATGAGGTGGCACACGTTACGCAGCGACATTTATATCGCGCTTTTGAAGCGGCAAGCAAATTATCGATTCCAACCGCAGCAGCAACGTTAGCAGCTATTCTCATTGGCACTCAAAATGCGGCAGCAGGACAAGCGGCGTTAATGGCGGTGCAAGCAGGCAATGCTCAGGCACAAATTGACTTTACGCGTGAAAATGAGCAGGAAGCCGACAGAATCGGAATGCAAACCTTAGTGGCAGCAGAATATGACCCGCGCAGTATGCCCACTTTTTTTGAACGCTTGCAGCAATCCACGCGCTTTTACGGACAAGCAACCCCCGAATTTTTACGAACTCACCCTGTCACGGTCTCGCGAATTTCAGATACGCGCGGACGTGCCGATCAATATCCATATAAACAATATCCTGATTCGCTGACCTATTCATTGATTAAAACTAAGTTGAAAGTGCTAACAACCCGCGACAATCCAGCGACTTTGCGTTTTTTTCAAAATAGTCAACAACAAGGAACAGAGGAGCAGCGCACGGTAGCGCGTTACGGTGAAGCTTTAATGGATTTGAAAATGCAAAAGTTCAGTGCAGCGGAAAAAATCCTGCTGAATTTAATTGCGCATTATCCTGAGCAACCGCATTATTTAAGTGCTTTAGCCAGAGTGAGTGTCGAAAACAAACAATACGACAAAGCTTTGAAAGTTTACTTACAAGCCACCAAGCAATTTCCTACCAATAACGCACTCAAAATTGAATATGTCACCAGCTTGTTAAAAGCAGGGCAGCCAAAAGTCGCGCTGCAAGTTTTAGAGTCATTAGCGACAAACTTCCAAGAACATATCTTGTATTTAGAACTGATGGCGCAAACTTATGAGGATTTAAGATTGCCTGCGGAATCGCATCGTTATTTAGCCGAATATTATTATGCAACGGGACAAACGAAAACCGCGATAATGCAAATTGGTTTAGCTTTGAAATCCAAACCTCTCGATGAGTATTTGCGTGCAATTTTGGATGAACGGATGCGTTTTTTTATGGAAGAAGAAAAACAGCGGCGTGAAAACAAATAACTATTAACGACTGGCAGTCCTTTAAGGACTGCCAGTCGTGACATCCCACCCTTCAAAAAACACCTACTTTGTTATTTGTGTAATACACACGAAAATCTAAAAACTTATGATTCAAGAAACAATCGTTACCACCGTCAATCAGCAAGGTATTGTCCATATTGCCCCGATGGGGATTCATGTCGAAAACAACGAATTTATTATTCTGCCCTTTAAACCTTCAACCACGCTCAACAATTTATTGGAAACTGAAACGGCGGTGATTAACTACTGCACGGATGTGCGCGTGTTTGCAGGTTGCTTAACGGGGCGCAGAAATTGGGCTGTAAAACCCGCTGAAAAAATTAATGGACAAGTTTTAGTCAATACTTTAGCGCATACGGAAGTGGAATTAATCCGCGTTGAAGAGGACGACCTGCGCCCGAAATTATTTTGCAAAACCGTGCATAGCGTGAATCACGCGCCGTTCACTGGCTTTAATCGCGCCCAATACGCTGTTTTGGAAGCTGCCATTTTAATCAGCCGTTTGAAAATGTTGCCGTTAGAAAAAATTGAAGCAGAAATTAATTATTTGCGCATTGGATTGGAAAAAACCGCTGGCGAGCAGGAATTGGAAGCATGGGGCTGGCTCATGGCAGTGATTGACGATTATAAAGCAGAGGTAAAAAACAAATGACCGGAATGCTGGCGAGTGTAAATAGTTTGGAAGAAGCACTCATAGTGCAACAAGCTCAGGTCGAAATTATTGATTTAAAACAACCGGAACGCGGTGCACTAGGGGCGTTAGATTTAGAAGTTGTGCGAGAAATTGTCTTAAAAATCAAACAACAAATGCCAGTTAGTGCGACAGTGGGCGATTTAGAAATGCAGCCGGAATTGGTTTTTAATGCGGTGCAAGCGATGGCAGCAACCGGTGTGGATTATGTGAAAATTGGCATTTTTCCAAACGGCGATATTTTTGCAACGCTTGAAAAACTCAAAGGCTTAACCGCACAAGGTAGCGCGTTAATTGCGGTGTTATTTGCCGATAATCCACTTGATTTAAACCTTGTTGCAGCGATTAAAGCTGCCGGATTTACAGGCGTGATGTTGGATACGATGCAGAAAAAATCCGGTTCTTTAACGCAGCTGTTGTCGATTGAAGAAATAAAAAACTTTGTGACTTTAGCCCAACAAGCGCAACTTTTGTGCGGTTTAGCAGGCTCGTTGCGGGAAAATGATATTCAGATATTATTACCGCTAGGCGCGGATTATTTAGGTTTTAGAGGCGCGTTGTGTCAGCAACATAACAGGGCAGGGCAGTTGGATTTTGCGGCTATTCAACGCATTAAACAGGCTATGAGTTAGAATGTGTCATCTGTTAATTTCCAAATAGTTGAAATGAGTAATCTTTTTTTAGTAGTACTGGCGTTATTTTTTGTCGCTCTGAACGGTTTTTTTGTGGCGGCAGAATTTAGTTTGGTGAAACTACGCCCAACGCAGGTACGCGCTGCGGCGAAAACACGCGGTTTGCGCGGACGCATTTTAATCACAATTCATTCGCAGTTAGATACCTATTTATCCGCCTGTCAATTGGGTATTACCTTAGCCTCATTAGGCTTAGGGTGGATTGGCGAACCGGCTTTTGCCAACCTGTTAGACCCGATATTTCTGCATTTAGAGATTACCTCGGCAAAATTAATTCACACGATTTCCTTCACCTTTGCGTTTGTCACGATTTCATTTTTGCATATTGTGATGGGAGAACTCGCGCCTAAATCAATGGCAATTCGCAATCCAGAAGGCATTGGTTTGTGGAGCGCGATTCCTTTATATAGTTTTTATTGGCTGATGTATCCGGCAATTTGGTTGCTGAATGCCAGTGCGAGTTTAGTGTTACATCTAGCGGGATTAAATAGCGCACACGGTCACGACAGCCATTATTCAGCGGATGAATTAAAACTGATTTTGCGTTCCAGTCACGCAGCTGGGCGTTTTACTCGCGACGAATTAAATGTTTTAGCGAAAAATTTGGATTTTAGTGAGTTGGAAGTGTCTGATTTGATGCGTCCAATCCATGAAGTGATTGCTTTGTCTGAAAATAAAACTTTAGCAGAGAATTTGCGCATCATTCAGCAAGGGCGGTTTAGCCGTTATCCGTATTTTGATCGCAAAGGCGAGCATGTATTGGGCGTGCTGCATTTGAAAGATTTGTTTTTTGCGCAACAACAAGACAATGAAATTAATGATCTATCGCATTATCTGCGCCCGATTCAAACAATTTCTGCTGATACGCCCGCACTCGAATTATTTCGCTGCTTTACCAAAGGCAATGCACATTTTGCGATGATTGGAGAAAAAGGTGCGAAGCCGGAAGGTTTTGTTACTTTTGACAATTTATTAGGCGCGATGGTCGGCAATATTCGAGATGAATTTTGTCAAAGCGATAATGATTGGACGTGGCAAGATGACGGCACGTTGGTAGGGAAGGGCAGTTTGCCGATATTTTCGTTAGAGCGGATTTTGGGGCTTGATATTGAAAATGAAGAATTGGAACAGGAAGATATTGATTCGGTTGGCGGTTTAATTATGGCGCAATTGCGTGATATTCCAGACGAAGGGCAGCGGATTGCCTTTGAAGGTTTTGACGTGGTAGTCACCAAAATGATTGGTGCGCAGATTTTGTGGGTTAAAGTTTATCCTAAAAACTAAAGCAGGATTTTCAGGGTGAAAAATTAACAGGATAATGTTTTTGCTTATCCTGTTCATCCTAAAATCGTGTGAATCTTGATTCGGATTATTCTTGTATTTTTCAAAAAATTATAAAGACGACCAGTCGTCTTGAAAATTTTTGCGTTTTGGTGAAAAAAATAAGACTGACTGTTCTGAAAAGAACCGCCAGTCTTTTTTTTGCAAATTAGCGAGAGCGTCTGCGTGCTGCGGTTGGTGTGCCCGATTTACGCGGGGTTGGATGATTGGTGGTGGTTTTTGCGCGTTCTTTTGTATGATTTTGATGACGGCGCGGTCTAGGATCGACCTTTTTAGCTGGCGCGGCATCACTGGCTTTTAAAATCACCGTTTCATAACCGGTATCAGCCACGCGCGGAATTTCTTTTTTCAATAATTTTTCAATGGCAAACAATAATTTAGCTTCATCTGGACATACCAAAGAAATTGCCACACCCTCACAACCTGCTCTGCCAGTACGTCCAATTCGGTGCACATAATCTTCTGGCACGGCGGGCAAATCAAAATTAATCACATGCGGCAATTGTTCAATATCTAAACCACGCGCGGCAATATCGGTGGCAACTAAACAGGAAATTTTCCCTGATTTAAAGTTTTCCAATGCCACAGTACGCGCATTTTGGCTTTTATTGCCATGCAATGCCGCGCAACGAATTCCGTCTAACATCAATTGCTTGCACAAGCGATCCGCGCCGTGTTTGGTGCGCACAAACACCAGCACTTGCTTCCAATTATTGCTACCAATTAAATACGACAAACATTCGCGTTTATATTCTTGTTTCAACGGATAAATTAATTGCGAAATATTATCGGCAGTGGTGTTGCGTTGTGCGACTTCAATTTGCGCCGGATTGTGCAAAATTTGCGCGGCTAAGGTTTTAATTTCATCCGCAAACGTGGCTGAAAACATCAGGTTTTGGCGTTTTTTCGGCAACATCGCAATGATTTTGCGAATATCGACAATAAAGCCCATATCCAACATCCGGTCAGCTTCGTCCAGCACAAAATATTCCACGCGCGACAAATTAACGTGGCGTTGATTGGCAAGATCTAACAAGCGTCCCGGCGTTGCCACGATAATATCCGCGCCACGATGCAGGCTTTTGATTTGCGGATTCGGGCTTACGCCGCCAAAAATAACTTCTGCAACCAACGGCAAATGTTTGCCATAAAGTTGTACGCTTTCATAGACTTGCGCTGCGAGTTCACGGGTCGGCACTAAAATTAACGCGCGTACTGGGCGTGGTTTTTGCACCGTTGGTTTATTGGTTAATAATTGCAGCAAGGGCAAGGTAAAGCTGGCGGTTTTGCCGGTGCCGGTTTGTGCGCCTGCTAAAACGTCGCGCCCGTCGAGCACTTCAGGAATGGCTTGGCGTTGAATGGGGGTGGGTGTTTCGTAACCTTGGTCGGTAATCGCTTGCAGTAATTCGCTGGATAAACCGAGTTGAGAAAATGACATAGTATCCTTTGTTTAAAATGGAAAGTGGGTTGCGATACTTTTAAAAAAGTATGACAACGGGAAAGGGGGGGTAAAGCTGAATTTGTTGTTTTTACATCAAGAGGAAGTTTTGAACGCTCAAGGACAATTATGTCATCAATTCAGCATGAATAATGTGTTTTAACGCTTTAATCATTTTAAAAATAGAGAATATTTCTTCATTGTCAGCGTGATAAGTGCGGCTGATGCAATAATCATTACCTGTTAAAACAATAAAGTTCCAAACTAAGCCCACCATGAATAAGCCGTAAATGGGGAATTTGTTTTGATTTTGTTCTCTGGCAACCAGCATTGCCGCTAATACTTGCGCATCGGGTGTGCCTTGGTTTTCAATGCTGCGTTTATATTCATGGAAACAAAAATACGGTTTTTTAGGGTCTCGAAAACCTGTCGCAATCATGCCATCGACAATACCCGATAATTCATAGTCTCCGACAATGCCGAATAAAGGACGTTCTAAAAAATAACCGATTTCTTCATCGTCAATACCAGCGGTCATAATTAATGGACTGATAAATTTATTTTCTAATTCCACTTCATTCCAAACTCGTCCGCCGCGAATGAGGGATTTTTGCAAATGTAATAAATTGTTTTTTTCAAATTCATTGATTTCAATATCCGCATGTTCCCATTGTGCCAATACATCAGATTCCCAAATTTGCTTTAAATTCAAGGCATCTTCCAATGTGGTGAGCGTCCAGTCTTTAAAATTAGCTTTTGGCATTTTCGTTTTTCCGGTTAATTGGGATGATTTATCGCATCTTTGATTTATTGTTTGAAATCATTGGGCACTTTTTCAGTGTGAGTTTATAAAAACTCATGTTGATTTTCATAATCGCCAATAAAAACGCCTAATCCTTCAACGTGATGTAATGATTTGAGAGCCTCATTATTTATCATCATAATGCCCACCAATAGCAAAAATATAAATCCGTTCATCATCAAATCGATAAATAAGTCTGTCTTTATCCGATAATCTTCTCGACCATAAACCTGATAATTCATAGCATAAACGTTCAGGTTTACCTGTTCCTGATTCTGGATTATTGCGTTGCATTTCTTTTAAAATTTTGCAGAGACTTTTATGCAGGGCTTTATTTTTTTCGCGTAATTCTTCATAAATCTGCCAAGTGTTGCCTTCAAAACGTGTGAGCGCATTTAATTGTTCCTCTGTTGGAACAAAGCCGGTTTTCGCGGCAAACGTTTTTTCAGAGGTTTTGATTTGCGCCATCAATGATGGATTTTGCAGAATAGCTAATGTTTCCTGTGCATTTTGCGGGGTGTATTTGCTTTCTAAAAATTCCAAATAATGCAATAGTTCAATCACTATTGGTTCAGGTAAATTTTGGGATTTTTGATAAATTAATTCGGCGGTGTTCATGTTTTCTCCAGTTAAGGCTGTTTTATCGCGTCTTTGCTTTGTTATTTGAAATCATTGGGCACTTTTTCAGTGTGAATTTATAAAAAACTCATGTTGATTTTCATAATCGCCAATAAAAATCCCCAATGCTTCGACTAATCGCGCTAATGGATGATTTTCATTTGCGCCGCCCGCATCTAATAACGCATTTAAAATCAGAATAGCTTTGTCGTAATCTTGTTCACTGTGTAAAGGGTAAAGAGGGATGCTTTCACATAAGGCGGTGTAATGATTGAGAGCTTCATTAGAAACAGGGGCTAAGGTTTCCATTTATCGTACTCCTTATGAGTCAAAATTGAACGAATATAAAGCGTTTGGGTATTAAAATGAATCGCAGCGATTAATCGGTAATGATTTCCAGTAATGTTGAAAACAAAATAATTTCCAACTTTATCCACCGAATTTTAATTCAGCATAAGATTTAATGGTTGCTGTGCGTATTTTCCCGAGCCATTCTTGTAGCGGAATTGTGGATTGCGGGTGTAATAACGCAAAGTCTTGTAAGGCTTTATTACTGATGATTCGCATTCCTTTCATGTTTTTAATCCAACTTATGCCTCGCCAGTGTTCTTCACCGTAATGTTCTTTGTTATCTTCCAAATACAACAGAGGATGCTTAAAAATTTCGATAGCATCATTAAAATCTATTCCATGTTTTTGGATATTGATACGGTTTTTATTTTCGTCTCATTCAAACTTCATAATTGATGCGTTGGGGTTGCATTATGTTTCACTGATTTTATTTCAGGTGTGTTTCTTTAGGTTGTGTTAAAGCAATGCTTGTTACCATCTTTTCAAAACTTCTAACACACCAAATAGGCTAGAAACGCAGGAATGCAACATTTGATGCGCCTGAAATATCATTGGTAAGTTTCGGTCAATATTTGTTAATTTAAAAGCTTCGTTAATCTTACTGCTAGGTAAATGTGCGTCAGCAAGTCTAAGTTCATATACTCCTACTAGAGCAGATGTAATTTCTCTTGCAATTTCTGGCTTTATTTTTGAAGCTAAAATATTTTCTAAAGATTTGAGAGAACCCCATTTTGTGCCTTTGGGTGGAGATACTGTTTTTTGCATTGCTTCGGCATCTAAGCTATCGGCAGTTAATCTTGCAATATCTTTTGCTAGAGCAAATAACCCCGACTCATCTATTGCTCGAAATCTATGTATTTTATTTAGTAAATCAGGAGTTATTTCATGCGGACGGAATAGCGGAAAATTTAGCTTTTCGGTACTAATTTCATTAATTAACTCTATACCACGAGCAAAAAATGTCTCAGGTGCTTGTGTATCAGCAGGTTCTGCTCTTGCTTGTGAAGCTAATAATTCATCAGACACTCCACCTTCGGGAGTAATGTTATATCCTGCCCATATTTGTTGTTGCCACTCAGGAAGTAATCCTATGTCTTTTGCATAAACATTGATATATCCCAATGTATTGATACCAAAATGCACATCGTTTCCAATTGAACAGGCAACAGCTCCAGTATTTTTAGTATAAAAGTTCAAAGAGCCACCCCGACGATGTGATAAAGCCATTATTACATCGGGTTTAAACCATAGCCATTTACCAGAATGAATAAGGTCATTGCCTTTAACTTTATTACCTTCAATATCAATTATGAAAAAGACTGTTGAAGCTACTTCATCGCCTTTTATTTTGAGGCTGTATTTACTAGGTTCTATCCATTCATTACGCCAAAATTCCCCTATTATTCGATACAACTTTCGCCCTTCAAAAGGCTTTTCCCATGATTCTGATTTTATATTTTCATCGGTAGGAATTCCTGAAATTTCAGGCGCATCATCAGTTTCATCAATATCTGTCCGTGACATATGGAAAATAGCCATTTTCCCACCATATTGTTCTCCACCACCTTCGTGTATCGGAATAACTCTTCCTTCCCAGCGATTTGATTCAACCCCATCATGTTTTTCACCATTTTCCCAAGTAATGAATGAAGCATCGCTAACAATCGCATTTCTACTGAAAAAAGAAGTGATATAAATTCCCATATTCCTAGCACATAAATAATCCTTTAGATATTGAGCTTTCATTTCCAATAAAACTGGTTTTTCATTGCTATCTTTTTTTAATCTCGCAACTTCGATATATCCATCTTCTGGGCAAATCCAAATATCGCCCTCCCTCTGCAAACCGAGCGTAACAACTATATCTTGATGTAAATGCCAAACATTTTGATGCTCACTAATTGACCTTTGGTCTAGCACTAAATGAATGCCTATAAAATTACCCTCATAATCTTCATAAATATCTGCGGGTAAATATTTATCTTCATATGAACCAGAATGATTATAACTAATGCCAATATCACTCCAACCTAGTTTTTCAGTAAACTCTTTCTTGTCTGTTGGGACAGCAATGCAGCCAGAACCAAAAAAATCTTCTTTGCATCCTTCATAAGCATATTGTCCAAATTTCTCATTACAATAAACCGCTCTAAGAGGAATCCATACAGATTTATTAAAGCTTTTACGGCGTATATCGTCCATTTCAAACCAGTTTTGATTCACGTTATTTATTCCTTGAATTTTAAAAACATATTTAAACGTTTTTGGTACGCAATGCGATACCTTACCTTACACTACAGCTTTAACTTGCTATTTTCTATTTCCGCAAGAATATCATCCACCGAATAATTCTTTTGCCACTGCTGCCGGTCTTCAACATAATTTCCATAACCCTGATTAAACTGCTGCATAAAACGAATAAAATCGGTTGCCCCCAACCCTTGATAAAGAATATCAAAACCCATTTTCTGAATTTCCTGCTCTGTTTTATAAATTACCGCGCTCATCTTAAAACCTCACTTAACCAATTTAAAGGACTATAAACCGCTATTTTCAAAGCCTTAATTTCCGATGCTTTTTTAAAAAATTTATCATCTACCGTCAAAAATACATCCGCATGATTTTCGGAACACGCCAAATGTAACGCATCGAAAGATTGTATGCCCAATTGCTCAAACGCCTTCGCTCTTGCCGCAATCTGCGAATTAATCTGCACTACTTCAGTTGCCAAAGACTCCATTAGCATTAATTCCTTTTTTCTGGATTCATCACCCAGCTTACCAATTTCAAACTGTAAAATCTTACTGCTGATTAAACTAAATTTACGCTGTTCAATTAAAGTGATAATCGTTTTAATGGCCTCGGCTTCCAGATGCACTCTTAAATTGGCTTGATTATCAAAAGGTCTGTTTAAACAACAGTTATCCATGTATATTTTGATAGTCATTGTAAGCCCCGCCGTTGTCGCAACTGCGCAAAAACCTCTGAGCTGCTAACAACTTTACCCTCTTTAACCGCTTGCTGACTTTGCGCCAATAAGTTCAATAAAGCCAAACTCGCTAAAGTCTGTTCATAATCCGTTACCGATTGAATCACCATCGCCGCTTTACCGTTTTGAGTAATAATCATCGGCTGATGCGTGTTATTCAAATTTTCAATCATTTCAGTCGTATTCGTTTGTAAATAACTGATAGGCTGGATATTTTCAGAAAGTATCATAGTGTTTTACTCGACAATAAATTTTTTTCGCCGCTTAAATAGTGGTCAAAATTTGCAGCAAAATCTTTAGGTGCATCCAGTTTAATTTCTGCTAATTCATCAAACAAACTGACAGTTTTTTGTCGCTTACATTTTTCAATAATTTGCTGAATTAAAGGATAAATCTGTTCAAAATCCGGCTCATTTAAACTATCAATTTCCTGTTTAAGCTGTTCTTTTGTTACGCTCATAATAAAACCTCTCTCCGTAAAACTATAAAACTGCTGCTTATGCCACATGCAACCGCATATCCAAAACCTTTAATGCCTGATAAACCGTTTCAAGATGAAGGATTGTTATTTTGAGGTATAAGGTGCACAAAACAACCTGCACACCTTACGAGTGAACTTTTAACGAGTGACCAAAAACCGCACCGCATCCAGACGCAACTGCGCAGCATTAATATTTTCATGCAGCAGAATTGTCACATCCTTAAGCTGTTCAATTTCTTCCTCTTTAATGCTCGGATTGATTTTTTTCAAGCGCACCAAACGTTTAATCTCGCCCGTCAAAGAAGCCAACATCGCTTTATTACTCTCGGCAATCAACGCATTCATATTTTCAGTAGCATTTTGCTCAGCAATAGTCAGCATTTCCACAATATGCAGCCGCTGTTTTGCCAAAAAATTACTAATTTGTTCGTGATTAATACTATCACCCGTTTCAAACAAACTTTCGTGACTGATTTCTTCGCTAACATCTTGTTTAAATTGATTAATCAATACCCGAATCGGCGTGGGCGGCAAAAAGCGATTCACCTGCAAATTTTCCGGCGCACTGCATTCCACAATAAACAACATCTCTAGCAAAAATTGTCCGCCTTTCAAATCAGGATGCTTCACCGCACACACGCTGGCATTGCCGGTTTCAGTCGATAACACCAAATCCATTGCTGCTGTCATCATTGGATGTTCTAGGGTAATGAAAAACATATCTTCTCGCGCCAGTGCAATTTCACGATTCACGGTGACAGTCATGCCGTCTTCAACCAAATACGGAAAATGCGACACCCGCAAACTTTCGCTCGGTCTTAAAATATAGCAATCATCGGAATGCGACTCGATGTCCACGCCAAAACAATCAAACAACGGCTCGGCGTAATCCCATAAATTTTGCGCTTCAATCCGCTCGACTTGCGCAATTAACGCATTTGCTTCTTCGGTGCGGCAAGAATTCAGCTCCAATAATTGGTCGCGCCCATTGTGCATTTCGATTTCAAGTTCAGCATTCAGGGTTTTCGTTTTGGCAATAAACGCTTCAATCACCGCGCTATCTTGCGTTTTTAAAACCAGAGAAAATTCATCGTGCAATTGGTCTGCCACTGCTTGCGCTGCGGAACAATTGTGTTGAAAAGCGTTAAAACCTTCGTCATACCAGCGGAATAACGTTTCTTGCGCCGTGTTTTCTAAATAAGGAATATGCAGTTGGATGATATTTTTTTGCCCGATTCTGTCCAAACGTCCGATGCGTTGTTGCAATAAATCGGGATTGGTGGGCAAATCAAATAGAATCAAATGATGCACAAATTGAAAATTGCGTCCTTCGCTGCCAATTTCAGAGCAAATCAGCAATTGTGCCGAACTTTCTTGATCGGCAAAATACGCCGCCGCACGGTCGCGTTCAATAATGCTCATGTTTTCATGGAACACCGCTGCTGCAACCCCACGATTTTTCAGCATTTTTTCCAAACTGATTACGGTTTTCGCATGATGACAAATCAACACGGCGCGTTGTTCACCTAATTCTTTTAGCTTGTCCATCAGCCAGATAAAATGCGGGTCTTGCAACAGATTATCCGGCGCGGGCGAGCCTTGCAGGGGATAAGCGTGGCGTTGCCGCTCTGGAAAACCTTTCACGGTTTGCCGCGAATTTCTAAATAAAATTCGTCCTGTACCGTGATGGTCGAGCAAAATTTTAATCAATTGCTCACGCGCATTCGCGGCTTTCTCAGAATTCTGCAAATCATTGAGCAAGCCATCGACATTATCTTGTTTCAGCAAGTTTTTTAGATTTTGCTGCGCGGTTTCATCCAGTGCTTGTTCCGCTAATAATAATTTTGCCGCTTCTGCAACCGGTTCAAAGTGTTGTTCTTCGGCTAAAAATGCTTCAAAACTGTAAAAACGATCGGGGTCTAACAACCGTAATCTGGCAAAATGGCTTTCTCTGCCCAATTGTTCAGGCGTGGCGGTCAATAAAATCAAGCCTTGCACGGTCAAACTTAAATCTTCAATAAACTGATATTCAGGACTGGGGCGCACTTGACTCCATTCTAAATGGTGCGCTTCATCCACCACGACCATATCCCAACCGGCGGCAATCGCTTGGGCTTGGCGTTTGGGGTAACGGGCGAAAAATTGTTGACTGCATAACACCAACTGTTCCGCGACAAACGGATTTTCTTTGCCTTTGCTTTCTAAACAACGTCCTTCATCAAACAGACTGAATTTGAGATTGAAACGGCGCAGCATTTCCACCAACCATTGATGCAGCAAGCTTTCTGGCACAATAATCAACACGCGCTTACTCAAACTATTTAATAAGCGATAATGCAGAATCAAACCCGCTTCAATGGTTTTCCCTAAACCGACTTCATCCGCCAACATAATACGCGGCGCGAAACGGTTTGCAGCTTCGTGGGCAATGAATAATTGGTGTGCAATCAACGAAGTACGTCCGCCTTGCAAGCCTTTAATCGGTGATTGTTGATGCTGCTGGAGTTTGCGCCAGGTTTCATAACGCAGAGTAAACCACGCGCTAGGGTCAAATTGTCCGTTAAATAAACGTTCTTGCGGTTTGTTAAATTGCAAATGATGATTTAAGTCGATTTCCTCAATCGCAACCGTTTCGCCGTCTTCATCTGTGCCAATGTAGGTCAACAATCCTTGCTGCTGCGAAACTTTTTTAACCTTAATTTTGACCTCGTCGGTCGATTCAATCACATCACCGACGGCAAATTTCACGCGCGTTAAGGGCGCGTTGTCTTGCGCATAAATTCGTTTTGCACCGGTCGCCAAATACAAAACTGTTACTCGGTTAAAGGCAACTTCCAGAATTAAGCCTAAGCCTAATTCAGATTCGGTATTGCTAATCCAGCGTTGACCGGAAATAAAATCATTCATTTGTTGATAAAACCTATTAAAATAAATCGTTTTTGTGTCTGTTTACCTCATTTTAACAGATTTTGTTGCTTACACGACTGCCAGTCCTCAAAGGACTGGCAGTCGTACCCACCTATTTTTTGCACATCCTCATGAAAAAAGTTTTAGTTACCGGCGCAAATGGATTTATTGGTCAAGTTTTAGTCAAACACCTGTTAGCAGCGGGCATCGAAGTCAAGGCGTTAGTCAGGGAAAAGGCAATTCATGCAGACATTGAAAGCATCGCGCTTGATTTAACCGAGTCATGGACAAGCAACCCATGTGAAGGCGTAGATACTGTGTTTCACTTGGCTGGTAAAGCCCACGCGCTGTCAGAAATTGCTGCCGATGATGAAGAATATCAACGCATTAATACCGAAGGCACACGCAAATTATTAGAAGCTGCGAAATTGGCTGGCGTAACAAGATTTGTTTTTTTCAGCAGCGTGAAAGCGGTGGGCGATATGCCAACCATGCAGGATGAAAGCAATCAAACGCCACCGGATACGCCTTATGGACAGTCAAAACGCGCTGCGGAACAGCTTGTTTTAACAGGAAATTATGTGCCACATCCGGTCGTGATTCGCCCGTGCATGGTTTATGGTTTGTCGGATAAAGGCAATTTGCCGCGCATGATTTCTGCTATTGAACGCGGATTTTTTCCGCCCTTGCCGGAAGTGCATAATCACCGCTCGATGGTGCATGTGGAAGATTTGGCAAGAGCTGCGCTGTTAGTTGCGCAAAATCCAAAAGCTGCTGGACAGATTTATATTGTTTCAGATGGGCAAGCCAATTCCACCCGACAAATTTATGAATGGATTTGTGCGGCATTCGATAAAAAACCGTTGCCGGTGACGATTCCGGTGTTTGTGTTAAAAAGCTTGGCGAAAATCGGTGATGTCATTGGAAAAGTTCACGGGAAGCGATTTCTGTTTGATTCTGACGCGCTGGATAAATTAATCGGTTCAGCGTGGTATTCCTCTGCAAAAATAGAAAACGAATTGGGTTTTAAACCGAAATATGATTTGCAAATCGCTTTGCCAGAAATTGTGCATTATTTAAAAAATAAGGGAGGTCAGGCTTTGCCTGATATAGCAAGCACAGCTTGCACTCCAAAACTTTAGTTTAGATTTATCCGAACAATGCGAATTTGTCGCACCTACAGCCCAAAATAACCCGATATTTTTATGATAAACAATAACCACTTAAGAAAATCGCTTAATTATGCTTATTTAAAAGCTGGAGCTTCGCAAGATGCGATTGATAAATTTAAAACGCAAGCGACGCAGTTATTAAAGAGTATTCAAGCAAATGAAAGCGAGGAATTTCATAAAAATAGCTTATCTGATTTTTTAAAAGATAGCTATTACAAAGACAAACATTATATTAATGTTAAAGACCGAAAAGATTTAGTGATTCATAATGATAAAACGGCGAATAGTTCAGTCGGTGTGATTATCGAGGTTAAAAGACCTAGCAATAAAGCTGAAATGGTCAGTCGCGACAATCTGAATAAAAAAGCTTTGCAAGAATTGGTTTTGTATTATTTGCGTGAAAGAATTATCAATAAAAATCTACACATTAAACACTTGATAGTCACTAATATTAATGAATGGTTTATTTTTGATGCGCGTGTTTTCGGAAATTGTTTTGCAGAGGATAAAGACTTAGTAAAAATGTTTACTGAGTTTGAAAATAAAACATTAGATAAAAATAAAACTGAATCGTTTTATAAAGAAATTGCAGAGCCTGCGATTGAATTATGCAAAGAAAAACTTGAGTTTACTTATTTTAATTTAGCAGATTATCAAACGATTTTAGAAAGTACGAATACAGAAAATGATAAAGAGTTAATTCCATTATTCAAAGTTTTATCGCCTGAACACTTACTTAAATTATCTTTTAGCAATGATGCGAATAGTTTAAATCAGGCGTTTTATAATGAGCTGTTGCATATTATTGGTTTAGAAGAAGTTAAAGAAGGCGGTAAAAAATATATTAAGCGCAAAAAAGAATTAGAGCGCAATCCAGCGTCATTTTTAGAGCAAAGCATTAACAATATAAAAAATCGTGGTGAAATTACGCAAGAGGAATCATTATTTGATGCGGCTATTGAATTAAGTATTACTTGGGTTAATAGAATATTATTTTTAAAATTGCTAGAAGCGCAATTAATGACGTATCATAAAAATGATAGACTTTATCAGTTTTTTACGATTGAAAAAATAACCTGTTTTTCAGATTTGAATTATCTATTTTTTGATGTATTAGCGATTAAAGAAGAGGATAGAAATAAATCGACACAACAAAGTTTTTCTCATATTCCTTATTTGAATAGTTCTTTATTTGAAAGAACAGAGTTAGAAAATAAAACATTAGAGATTAGTGGTTTAAGGCGTGAGCTTTTGCCTATTTTAGCAACGACTGTTTTAAAAAATGAGCAGGGACATAAATTAATAGGAAAATTGGATGTATTAAGTTATTTATTTAGTTTTTTAGATGCTTATGATTTTTCTAATGATAGTAAAGAAGAAATAAAAAAGAGTAATAAGTCTTTAATCAGTGCGTCAGTATTGGGTTTGATTTTTGAAAAAATTAACGGTTATAAAGACGGTTCTTTTTTCACGCCGAGTATTATTACGATGTATATGAGTCGTGAAACGATGCGGCTGGCGGTGGTGCAAAAGTTTAATGAGCGTAAAGGTTGGCAATGTGAAACTTTTGATGATTTAAAAAGTACGATTAAAATAAATACCAAAGAAAACAGAGAAGAAGCAAATGACATTATTAATAGTATCAAAGTCTGTGACCCTGCGGTGGGTTCTGGACATTTTTTAGTATCAGTGCTTAACGAGTTTATCGCGATTAAAAGCGAGTTGCGGGTTCTGGTTGATAGTGATTATGTCGGCTTATCTTATTTAGAGGTTATTGTTGAGAATGACGAGCTTAAAATAACTCATTTAGATAATGATTTTAAAGAATTTGAGTACAATCCAAAAATAAAAGAAAGTCAGCGCGTACAAAAAACGCTATTCCATGAAAAACAAAAAATAATTGAAAATTGTTTATTCGGCGTAGATATTAATCCTAATTCAGTCAAAATTTGTCGGTTGCGATTATGGATTGAATTATTGAAAAATGCTTATTATAACGATGATGGAAAACTGGAAACTCTGCCGAATATTGATATTAATATTCAAGCGGGGAATTCATTAATTAGTCGTTTTGAATTAAATGAGGATTTAAAAAAGCATAAAGCTAAAATTGAAGTCTACAAAAGTTCAATTTATTCTTATCAATCCGTGACGGATAAAGCAGAAAAAAGAGCGATTGAAAAAATACTGACTGAATTAAAAAACAGCTTCTTTAAAGGATTAGTTGATGATAGCGCGGAAAAAAATAAATTAAAAAAATTATCCGCTAAACTAGCTGATTTAAATCATCCATCCTTAATTGAAGAAACGGTTAAAGAGAAAAAAGACCGCGAAAAGGCGATACAAAAAATTGAGTTAGAGATTTTAAAAGCATCGGCTAAAATGGATAATATTCAATCGAATAAAGTCTATGATAATGCGTTTGAATGGCGTTTTATTTTTCCAGAAGCCTTAAATGCGGACGGTGATTTTATCGGTTTTGATGTGATTATTGGCAATCCGCCTTATATTCAAATTCAAAACTTTAGCGGTCAAGATGTTCAACTTGTATTACAAAATAGCGGTTATGAAACGTTTGAAAAAATGGGTGATATTTACGCGCTATTTATTGAAAAAGGCATTTCATTATTAAAACACAATGGTTTATTAAGTTTTATTACTTCCAATAAATGGATGCGTGCGGGTTATGGTAAAAGTTTACGTCATTTTTTAGCGACAAAAAACCAGCCGTTGAAATTGATTGATTTTGGTGGTTATCAAGTTTTTGAATCAGCAACGGTGGATTCTAATATTTTAATTACCCAAAAAGCAGAGAATCAAAATGTTGCATTTCTACATGCTTGCGCAATTCAGAAAGACTTTACAACTGAAACGAATTTAGAGGATTATTTCACAGCACATCATCAAATAATTTCATTAAATTCAACGGATGCGTGGCTCATTTCTTCTGATATTGAACAGCAACTGAAAGCAAAAATTGAAGCCATTGGCACGCCATTAAAAGATTGGGATATTAATATCTATTTTGGCATTAAAACGGGTTTTAATGAAGCGTTTATTATTGATACTGAAACAAAAGAGCGTTTGTGTAATGAAGATGCAGAAAGTGCCAAAATTATTAAACCAATTTTACGCGGACGCGATATTAAGCGTTATTGCGCAGAATGGGCAGGATTATGGTTAATTAATTCGCATAACAACCCACCGATAAATATTAATAATTATCCTGCAATTAAAAAACATTTAGATTTTTATTATTCCCAATTAGAAAAACGTAGTGATAGAGGACAAACACCTTATAATTTAAGACAATGTGCATATTTAAAAGAGTTTGAAAAAGAAAAAATTATCTACCCTGATATAATGAGACTCCCTAAGGAATGTAATAGCTTTGAAAACTATCCATATTTTTATTTAGATAAAAATGGTTATTATCCAGAGGCAACTAACTTTACAATGATAGGGAAAAATTTACATTTAATACTTGCTGTTGTTTCATCTAAGTTAGGTGTTTATGCGTTTACAAAATATTATTGTGGAACTCAATTTGATGAAAAAGGTTTTCGTTATAAGAAAGAGTTTTTAGAGAAATTACCCATTCCAAAAATCCCCGAATCTCAACAAAAACCTTTTATTAAATTAGTGGATAAAATCCTTATTTCAAAAAAATCAGGCAAAGAAACCCACGATTTAGAATCGCAAATTGACACGCTGGTTTATGAACTTTATGACTTAACCGCTGATGAAATAAAAATAATTGAAGGAAAATAAGATGAGTAACTTACAACAAGTGATTAACCAAGAACTTAATACACTGTCGTTAATATCACAAAAAGAAGTGTTGGATTTTATTTTATTCTTAAAAAAAACAGCTAACACAGAAACCGATAGCGATTATTTGTCAAAAAATGCACTTATTAAACAAGCTATTATTGAAGGTTTAAATACCCCGTTAAGTGAATGTTCAGAGCAATTGGATTGGTGAAATGTATAAACTGTACTACACCAATCGTGCTAAAAAAGATGCACAATTAATTAAAGCTTCAAACTTAAAAAATAAAACGCAAGAGCTTTTAAATTTAATCGCTCAAAACCCGTATATTTATCCACCGGAATTTGAATTTTTAAAAGCCGATTTAAACGGTGCGATTTCACGGAGAATTAACAAACAACATCGGCTGGTTTATCAAGTATTTGAAAATGAAAAATCAATTAAAGTGCTTATGATGTGGACGCATTACGAATAACATTTTCATTGAATGCTTTATGACTTAACCACAGATGAAATACAAACAATTGAAGGAAATCTATGATTCTAGGATTATGCCTCACCGCTTTTCTCGCCACCTGTTTTTTAACCTATTTAATTCGCCGCTACGCCCTCGCTAAAAGCCTAATTGACATTCCCAATGCGCGAAGTTCACATTCAATTCCCACGCCACGCGGCGGTGGTTTATCCGTAGTCTTGATATTTTTGCTATTCGCGACATTCATTTTTGACTGGAATCTGAGCTTTATCGGCTTAATTGCATCCTGTTTGTTGGTCGCAGGGATTGGATTTTGGGATGACCACAGCCACATTCCGGCACGTTGGCGATTGTCTGTGCATTTTTCCGCCGCGTTAATCGCGTTATTTTGCTTGCCTGTGATTCCAAATCTAGCCTTTTTTAGCTTTATGCTTGAGGCGAAATTTATTTGTCTGCTGTTTTACACCCTGACCTTAGTTTGGTTATTAAATTTATACAATTTTATGGATGGAATTGACGGCATTGCCAGTGTGGAAGCCATCAATGTTTGTTTAAGTGCGGTGGCATTATTGTTTTGGCATGGACAAGCGCACAGTGATTTATTTTCGGCATTACTTTTACTCGCAGCGGCAGTGGCTGGATTTTTAGTGTGGAATTTTCCTCATGCCAAAATTTTTATGGGCGATGCTTGCAGTGGTTTTTTAGGTTTTATCTTGGGCGTTTTAGCGATAATGACAGCTGCAAGCGGCGCAATCAATCTGTGGAGTTGGTTTATTTTGTTAGGTTTATTTATTACGGATGCAAAATTAACCTTAATCAGACGTATTTTAACCGGTGAAGTTTGGTACGAAGCCCATTCCATCCATGCTTATCAACATTACTCCAGAAAATTAATTCATAAATTTCAACAGGATGGCTACGAACATCGTGACGCACGCACAAAATCTCATCGGCGCGTGAATTTAATGCTGACATTAATCAACGTTTTTTGGTTATTGCCGTTAGCCGCAATAGCCACGTTTTATCCGTATTGGGCGTTTTTAATCACCGTGATGGCTTATTTGCCCTTGTTTTTTATAGCAAATCAATTGAAGGCGGGAATAACTGAATGATAGACACACTCGGTGAATATTTTTTAGCTCTTTCCAGACATAAAAAAATAGCGATTCTGATTGGCACAGATGTCTTTTTTTCCTTGTTTTCCCTATGGGCGGCTTTATCCTTGCGGCTGGGCGAGTTTTATCAACCGGCAGGGCGCATGTATTATGTTTTTGTTGCCGCGCCGATTATCGTAGTTCCCATTTTCATTCGCTTAGGATTGTATCGCGCCATTATTCGTTACATCGGAGTTCGCGCGTTAGGCACAATCATTCAAGCGACCTCGTTATACGCCTTAATATTTGCCGCTTTCGTATTTCATTTAGGCTCAATCGGCGTTTTTCCACGCACCGTTCCCGCGTTAAATTGGATGATTATGCTGTTGCTAGTTGGCAGCAGCCGCTTTTTAGCGCGTTGGTGGTTAAGCGACAGTTATTTTCGGATTGTTGGTCAATACGGCAATCGCGATTACGGCAGAAAAAACGTGGTGATTTATGGCGCGGGCAATGCAGGCGTACAGCTGGCTTCAGCCTTAATACACGGGCGCGAATTTAAAGCGGTCGCTTTTATTGATGATGATGTGTTGCTGCAAAAACAAAAAATCAATGATTTAAGAATTTACAGTTTAGCCTCTTTAACTTTTTTGATTGATCGCTACAAAATCACCGATGTTTTGCTGGCGATTCCCTCTGTGAGCCACGCGCGGCGGTCTGAGATTATTCGCGTATTAGAAACCTATCCGATTCATGTGCGCAGTATTCCGGGCATTAATGAAATCGCTAACGGTAAAATCAGTTTTGATGCGGTGCAAGAGGTTGATATTGCTGATTTATTAGGGCGCGATTGCGTGCCGCCGAATTTGGATTTACTACACGCAAATATTTCTGGCAAAGTTGTGATGGTGACGGGCGCGGGTGGTTCGATTGGTTCAGAATTGTGCAGGCAAATTATTTTGCATAAACCTGTGTGTTTGGTGTTATTTGAACTGAGTGAATTTCAGTTGTATAGCATTCATCAAACCTTAACCAACATGACAGCCAGTCCTTTGGAGGACTGGCAGTCATCTGGCTCGCCACTGAGAATTATCCCCATTTTAGGTTCAATTACGAATCAAGAGCGTGTTGAGCAAGTGTGTCGCGCATTTAAAGTGCAAACGATTTATCACGCGGCTGCTTATAAACATGTGCCGTTAGTCGAACAAAATCCCGGTGAGGCAATTTCTAATAATATTTTTGGCACGTTACGCTTAGCGCAAGCGGCAATCATCACCAAGGTGGAAACGTTTGTGCTGATTTCCACCGATAAAGCAGTGCGTCCTACGAATACGATGGGCGCGACCAAACGTTTTGCCGAGTTGATTTTGCAAGCTTTGAGTTTAGATGCCAGCTTGTGTCAAAAAACTCGCTTCACAATGGTGCGTTTTGGTAACGTTTTAGGCTCTTCTGGTTCAGTTGTGCCGTTGTTTCGGCAACAAATTGCGAAAGGCGGCCCCGTTACTGTTACCGATGCGCGGATTATTCGCTATTTTATGACGATTCCTGAAGCGGCTGAATTGGTGATACAAGCAGGCGCAATGGGGCAGGGCGGTGATGTGTTTGTGCTGGATATGGGCGAGCCGGTGCGGATTGTGGATTTAGCTAAACGGATGATTCGCTTGAGTGGTTTTGATGTGAAAAGTAATGAGCAGCCCAACGGCGATATTGAAATTATTTATACGGGTTTGCGTCCGGGCGAAAAATTATATGAAGAATTATTAATTGGCGATAACGTTTCGGAAACTTGCCATGAAAAAATTATGCGGGCGCAAGAGACGGTAATTGCTTGGGAAAATCTGGCGTTGTTATTAACTGATTTAGAACAAGCGTTAAATCAAACAGATTTTGAAGCGGTGAGAGTGATTTTAAAACAAGCGGTGACAGGATTTGTGCCGCAATGTGCGGTGGTGGATGAGGTGAGTTTGGCGTTAAAGGATTAGCTCATAAGGTCACTGCCATTAAGTTAAGAGTTTATTCGTTATTTTTCAATAATATATTTGTAGGCTGGGTTAGCTGCTTTTTTCGATAGAAAAAATAGCGTAACCCAGCTTACATTCTATCAATTTGATTATTAATATTTTTTTGATTTCATCTGCTTAAACGTATCGCTACAATGAAATCAAAGCCAATTATTCCAGAATAACGCCTTCCTGCTTTTCCACTTTCCGCAAAAATGGCGCAATCAATACTGAACTTACAAAAATCAGCGCGATAATTTGAAACATATTATTAAATGTCATCACCATCGCTTCGCGCTTCGCAATGCTTGTTATCGCCTTTAACGCAGCTAATTGCGGTTGCGCCACGCCGTTTTGCGCCATTTTTTCGGTTAAACCATACAACATCGTTTGCACTTGATAATTGCTGGCGGTAATGGATTGGCGCAACGCCGCATAGTGGGTTTTATCATAAAAAGTAATCAAGGTATTCGACACCGCCAAACCCAGTGCGCCGCCCAAATTACGCATTAAATTATACAAACCGCTGGCATTTTTCACTTCTTCAACAGGCAACAATCCCAGTGTTAGCGTATTAATCGGCACAAAGCACAGCATTAACGCCGTGCCGCGAATCGCTTGCGGCACAAAAAATTCCCAATACGCCGATTCGACAGTTAATTGCGAATTCATCCACGAACCTAATGCAAACAACGTAAAGCCAATCGACAACATCCAGCGCAAATCCATTTTCTTTTCCATTGGCCCTGCAATAAAGGCGGATAGCAATTGAAACAAGCCGACAACCATTAAATACACGCCAATTTGCAAGCTGTTTAAGCCTTTTACGCCTGCCAGAAATAACGGCGTTAAATAAATAATCGTATATAAACCAATCCCTAAGACAAAGCTATACCAGCAACCAACTGCAAAATTGAAATTGCGAAAAGCGTGTAGGTCGATAATCGGATGCGGATTTTTCAATTCCCAAATCAACATCGCAATCCCGCTAATCACTGCCACAATCGTTAAAGAAACAATCAGATGATCTTCAAACCATTGTTTTTTCGCGCCTTCTTCCAGCACATATTGCAAACAGCCTAAGAAAATAGTGATAAGTCCGATACCGATAAAATCAATTTTTTTCAGCAATCCCCATTCCGGTTTGTCGATGTCTACAAATGTCCAAACCGCAATGCTGACTAAAATGCCCGGAATAATGTTGATTAAAAACAGAATTTGCCAGTTGTAAGCGTCGGTTAAATAGCCGCCTAATACGGGGCCGACGGTGGGGGCGATGGTGACAATCAAACCGAGTACGATTCCCATTCCTGCTTGTAAGCGCGGCGGGAATAAAATAAAAATAACGGTGAAAGTCATCGGAATCATTGCGCCGCCTAGAAAGCCTTGCAGACAGCGAAATACAATCATGGAGGGCAAATTCCATGCAAAGGCACAGGCGAGACTGGCAAGCGTAAATCCGCCGACTGAAATAACGTATAGATAGCGGGTGGAAAAGACTCGCCCCAGCCAGCCGGATAGTGGAATGATGATGACTTCGGCGATTAAATAGGAGGTTTGCACCCACGCAATTTCATCTTGCGAGGCGGAAAGTCCGGCTTGAATTTGGGTGATGGAGCTGGCGACAATTTGAATGTCTAAAACTGCCATAAATACGCCGACTGCCATGCTGAAAAAACCGAGCCAGTCGCCGGTGGAGAGTTGGCGTTCTTCGGGTGGGGTGGTAATGACCGCGCTCATTTAGGCAAACACCTGTTTTAACCAGTTTTGTAATTCTTGGAATAAAGCATAGTCGGTATTAAGTAAGCCATCGTAAACTGTCCAATAGACTCCATGTCCTGGTGGTTTTTGCCAAGCTAACCATGTAGCAACTTCAGCTTTTGTTTTATCAGTAGGGTTAAATTTCTTTTCTGGTAAATTCTCTACAATTTGAACCGCATGACGAAATAACGCTTCATTTTCTTGAATACAAAATTTAATAAAATCCTCTAATTCTCCATTCGCCTGATTATTTGGCATAATCCATAAACCAAATTTCGCATCTTCTTCCTGATGTTTAAAAATTAGACCATTGTTATCATTTTCAGCTAAATAAAAATTAAATTTTGCAGCTTTTTCCTTAACTTGATTTAAAGTTTCTTCAAAACCATTTATTTTATTATTTCCATAATCGGCATCAACAATAGCAGCTAGTTTTTTAGTTGCTGCATCTTGATTGGTTAATTCAGGAAGTAAATCTTCTAGTAAATTTAAAACACCTTGTTTTCGGTTATACAACCATTCTTCATAATCTTGTTGATAATCTTTAGGTGGACAAACTTTAACTTCTTGCGGTTTAATTTTAGGTAATTCATTTAGTTCTAATTTACAAATTTGCTCAAGAAAACCTCTATCCGTTTCTGATTCAACTAATAATATATGACTATGATTTACTTTCTTTGAAATTCTAGCCATGATTAGCGCACCTCAATATCAGATTCTGTCATTCTACTGAGTTTTTCTTTATCAAAAACCGTAGCAATCACTTGGTCTTTATTGCTATTTAAGGCACTTCTGCCCATCCGAAATAAAACCGCTTCGATGTTTTCTTTTTCCATTGCAATTGCGTTAAAACTTCTTACACAATCCCAGCTATGTGTGGTCGCAAAAACCTGAATATCTAATTTCTCTGCCATTTCAAACAACAACCGCCAAACGTTTTCCTGCACGCTGTAATGCAAACCGTTTTCAAATTCGTCAATTAATAAAAAACCGCCTTGTGCAGAAACTAATTTAATCGCAATTTGCAAAATTCGTAACATGCCATCGCCGAGGCTTTTTAACGGCACAGGTTTGGATAAATTGGCTAATTTTACTTTCACCCAGCGTTTGGAATCATCCCAATCAAAAGCAAGACGTTTAAAATCAGGCAAAATGATTTGTAAGGCTTGTATAATAATTTCTTCATTATCGGTTAAATTAATTGCATTCCATCCACGCTCTAGTTCATCCATTGAAATAAATTGTGTAGGAATAAATCCGCAAGGAGTTGTTTCATTTTTCATTGACTGATGAGTAGCTAAAATTCCGTCATTTATTACAATAAATTTTTCACATTCTTCAAACTCTGCAATAAAAATTTTTTTATTAAAATATTGCCTATCAGTAAATAACTCTTCATAAGAGAACTCTATTTCATCTAGCTCATATGCTTTTATTATTTCATCATGATTTTCAGCAATATTTATCATTAATTCACGATTAGCATTCCCCGCATAAATCCTCAACGCCTCCAAAACCGTACTTTTCCCTGAATTATTCTTCCCAACAATCAAATTTACCCGTCCCAATTTTTCAACAGTAAAATCTTCCAACATCCGAAAATTTTTAATCACCAATGAATTAAGCATAACAATTCCCTAAAAAATACTATTTTAAATCTGACAGGTTTTTATTCACTAAAACTTATATATCGTCGGTAGAGACGCAACATTTTGCGTCTCTACGCTTTTCAAATAAAACGAGGTTTATTTAAGCTCAAAATTACTTAGGCGCAACCCACTCTCTAAACCCTAACGCAATAGCCGCCGTTAAATCAGTTGCGGCAATTTCATACACATTCAAATTCCCTGAATTAACTCCACACAAAGTAACGCGAATAACCCCGTCATTTTCTTTGCTCGCACTATACACAGTGATTCCACCTAATTCGGTTTGCATATCCGCAAGCGCAACACCATTGTTTTCACATTGCAAACCACCATCAGGTTTAGCCACTTGTACCGTAGCAGGCTTGCTAACTAAAGGCGTACACGTTGCAACACGATTAACGTTATAGGCTGTAGTGCTAGGGTCTGGTTTCACATTTTTTAATTGTCTAACAAATTTTTCAAACGCTGGGCTAGTTGGTTGGTTCGTTGGTCTATCTTCAACACACGCAGAAAAACCGCCTTCACGCCCGTATCCCAGCACAATAAATTTGTCGATAACAGAATCAGCCACCGCATTGCCAATTAAGCGACGAACTTTTTTATACGCACCAGCATCCACGCCGGGCCCAATACCACCGATAGAAATCTCTATTGCGTGGCGCGTTTCTAAAACAGGTAGTGATTTAGCAAACAAACTTGAACTACTGAACACAGCAGCTGTCATTGCTATTAATAAGAAAAAGTTTTTCATAGTTGTACTCCAAAAAGTTAGTGAGGCTTTATTTTAGCCTTTTTTACACACAAAGCTAATAAAAACAATTACCTAAAAAATGATAGATTAAAAGGAGTTACTGCACTTTCACTTTCACTTCAGCCGAAAAACCCGCTTTTAATAAACTTACATCCGCGCCTTTATCAAAAACAATTTTCACTGGCACGCGCTGCACAATTTTGGTGAAATTTCCGGTCGCATTTTCAGGTGGCAAAATACTAAATTCAGAACCACTCGCGGGCGAAATACTTTGCACCGTACCGCTTAATTTTAACTCAGGAAACGCATCCACCTTGATTTCCACTGGCTGCCCTACCCGCATTTTATCCAGCTGACTTTCCTTAAAATTCGCTTCAATCCAAATATTTTTATTTTCCACCAAATGTGCCAGCGTTAAGCCAGGACGCACTAATTGCCCTAACTGCACACCGCGATTGCCAATAATTCCATCTATCGGCGCGCGCACTTGCGTATATTCCAAATCCATTTTTGCCAAAGCTAACGTGGCTTGCGCATTTTTCAACCGCGCTTCCACTTCCGTCATTTCCACATCAAACGTGGAAAGCTGCTTTTGTTGCGCGGCAAACGTAGCTTGTTGACCTTGCAATTCTGCTGCGGCTTGTTTGGATTGCGCTTTAATCGCATCCAACATTTGCGCAGGCGCAGAACCACGTTGCGTTAAAGCCGTCATACGTTGAACATCTTTTGCAAACGGATCAAGTTTGGCTTGTGCCGCAGCAATATTGGCTTGCGCCGCGCCTAAATGCGCTTGTTGCGTACCTTTCATAGCTTGCAAACGTTTTTTGTAAGCCTCAGCCTCTTCAATCACCGCCTCTGCTTGTAACACTTTCGCTTGATAATCACGGCTTTCAATTGCAATTAACAAATCACCTTTTTTCACCACTTGATTGTCATTAATCAACAATTGCGTGACATAGCCCGACACTTTTGGACTGAGAAGCAACATATTTGCTTTCAAGTAAGCATCATCTGTGGATTCGTATTTTTGCCGCTCCAGCAACCACGAACTTAACCAAACACCTAAGCCAATCACCACAGCCAAAATCAAAAAAACAGGAATAAAACGTTTCATAGATACCCTTGCTAAACTAAACGGTTTGGTTTATTCTAACTTATCTTTTTATTTTAGCAACTGTTCTTTCTAAAATGCCTTCAGAACTTAATAATGATGCCGACCCAATGACTGCCAGTCCTTCAAAGGACTGGCAGTCATGCGATTCCAAACGACAGGCGATTGTAGCCGGAGCGACACGCATGTTTTTAGCTCATGGCTTTCGACAAGTGAGTATGGATAAAATTGCCGCTGCCGCGCCGGTTTCCAAAGCGACTTTATACAATTATTTTGATAGCAAAAACGCGCTGTTAGCTGAGGTAATTCTGCAATTGTGTAGTTCTTTGCAAGAAACCATGCAGCAAGCGGTGTTGGAAGTGAATCATGTTGAATTGAATTTGAAAAAAATTGCGCAGTCGTTTGTGGATTTGATTTTCAGTCAAGACGCGCTAGGTTTATACCGTTTGATGATTTCTGAAAGCCGTGATTTTCCCGGATTAGGCGAGTTAGTTTATCAAAGCAGTGCGCAAACCATTTTGCCGCAATTGGAAAACTATTTGCAGCAACTCAATAGCAGTGGTTGTTTTCACATTGATAATCCAGAGTTTGCAGCAGATGCGTTTTTTAGTTTGTTAAAAGGCGACAGACATTTTCAATGTTTATTAGGCACAAAGCCTTTGCCGTCTGCGGAAGAAAAACAAACATTAATTAATCAAGCTGTTGAGTTTTATTTGCGAGGAATCCTTCATGCCACTGTCTAAAAAATCTTTCCCGTCGTATCTGATTGGCTTTGCGCTAAGCTGCGTGAGTTCTGTGCTGTATGCGGAAACACTGGAGCAAGCGTGGACTATTGCCATTGAAAATAATCATCGCATCAAAGCTGCAAAAGCCGATATTAGTGCTTACGATCAACAACTTTATGCCGCCGAAGGACAACAACTCCCAACCGTGAATTTAAGTTCTGGCTATACGCAACTCAGCGTTACGCCTTCCATAAAAGCCAAATTTGGCGGACAAACGGCACAGTTTCCATCTGCGCAAGATGGATTTTTTAAATCACAAGCGATTGTTTCTGTTCCCGTTTATACCAGCGGTGTGATTAGTCACAATATCAGTGCAGCAGAAGCGGCGTTAGAAGCGTCTAAACATCAGGAAGTTAGCACCATTTTCGATTTAAAAATGCAGGTTGCAGAGGCTTATATCACGGTTTTGCGCTCAGAAGGCGCGTTGCAAGTGGCGCAAAGTCATGTTGATAGCATGGCGGCACATAGTAAAGATGCGCAAAATAGATTTAATCAAGGAGTGGTGGCGCGAAATGATGTGCTGGCAGCCACTGTGGAACAAGCGAATGCGCAGCAAAAAGTAGTTCAGGTTAAAAATCAAATAGATATAGCAAAGGCGCGTTACAATCAATTGCTCAATCGCAGTTTGGTTGCGGCTGTGCAATTGACTCCGCAATATCCGAAATCACCTGAAGGTTCGTTGAAAGATTTAAACGATACTGCCTTGAAATATCGCCCTGAATTGAGTGTTTTATCGCAGCAAATCGCCTCGCTAGAACAACAATCGCAAAGTGTATCATCAGGATTATTGCCGCAAATTTCGGTGAATGGCGGTTATCAATACGAGCAAAATCGCTATCAAGTTCACGAAGGGATGTGGATGGTGAATGTGGGAATGCAGTGGAAATTGTTTGACGGCAGCACGCGGCATAAAAGTGATGCGATTGTGCGACAAGCGTTGGCGTTGAAAGAACAGCGCGATGAATTGACCAGTATGATTGGTTTGCAAGTGCGGCAAGCGTGGTTGGATGCGCAGGAAAGTCAAAAACGGGTTGAAGTGGCTAAACAAACGATTGCACAAGCGAATGAGAATTTAAAAGTGAGCACCGACCGTTATCAACAAGGTTTGTCTGTGAATACGGATTTATTGAAAGCGGAAGATTTACGCACAATGGCGCATGATAATTTGAATAATGCGCAGTATGATTTGGCGTTGGCAACTTTGCATTTGCGCTATGCGTTGGGGATGTTGTGATTGATGGAAAAAATTTTTAAGACAACTGGTCGTCTTGAGAAATTTTCGCATTATTTTTTTATAAAAAAATGCGACTTTCTATGCGAACAAAGATTAGAGACGCAAGCAATGCGTCTCTACAGTGTACAAAAAAACTACAACTTAGTCGTATTCACCGTGCCATCTTGCAATGTCAGTGCGTATTCACCGAGCAACAATCCCTGCAATTCACGCCCCGCCATAGAATATCGCCAGCCGGATAGCAACTGACACTCAGGATCATCGTATAACAACTTTTCCAACTCCTTGCGCGAAGCCAGAATAATCGGATTCAACGAATTTTCCTCCGCTCTAATCCGCACAATCGCCGTCAACACATCCAGAACCGCCTCTTGCTGCTGAGTCTTTTTTGCCGAAATCGACTTATCATCAATCGTCAGCGGCGGACGCTGTTTGGCATCACTAATCAACTGTCCCAACACTTTGCCATAACGTTGCACGGTTTTTTCATTCATACCGCGCACAGCCAACAACTCGGCTGGCGTAGTCGGCTGCAATTTTGCCAATTCCAACAACAATTCATCACGCAACAACCAAGAACGCGGTTTATCTTCTTTTTGCGCAGTTTGTTCGCGCCATTGCGTCACGGATTGAATAATCGACAATTGCCGACCGGTTAATTTATTTTTTCCCTTCACTTTCAACCACGCTTTTTCCGGTGGCATTTGATACAGCTCAGGATTATTCAGCAATTTAAAATCTTCGCTCAACCACTCAAAACGCCCTAACGCTTTTAATTTGTCGCGCATGATTTCATAAATTTTGCACAAATAAATCACATCATCTGCGGCATATTCAATTTGTTCATGGCTCAACGGGCGAATTGTCCAGTCGGTGCGGGTTTGCGCTTTAGAAAGATTGATGTTTAAAAACGTAGACACCAACATCGCATAACCGGGATTTTCTTGAATCCCCAGCAGCGGCGCGGCAATTTGCGTATCAAAAACCGGCTCAGGTACTTTGCCGACAATTTGATAAAAAATCTCCAAATCTTGGCGGCAGGCATGAAACACTTTAATAATGTTAGGGTTATAAAGTACCTCAAATAAAGGTGTTAAATCCGCTAATGCCAACGGATCAACACAGGCAACCCATTGCGGCGTGGCAATTTGCAATAGGCAAAATTTAGGATAATAGGTTTTTTCACGCAGAAACTCAGTATCCAAAGCAATCCAAGGTTCTTGTGAAATTTGTAGGCATAACTCCGTTAGTTTTTCCGAGGTATCAATATAGTTAATTGTTGTCATGTAGAGAGTAATAGTGATGAATTTAGGTAGGGCGGGCACGCTTTTTTGCCCACCATTTTTTGAAAAAAAACATATTCCACAAAGGAACTAAAGTGTTTCCTGATTAGCAATATGTCTCAGCTAAAACGTCATACCCGCAAGGATGCGGGTATCCAGTGTGAGTTTTAATCAAACTATCACATCCTTGTGACTAGATACTGGCATCCATGCCAGTATGACGAAGTTAGCTGAAGTATCTTTCTAATCAAGAAGTGTTTTGGTAAGCGAAAAGTCAGCCCACCTTGCGATTGTAAAATTTAAGAATGATGCTTTGTTTCACCAGCAATAATGCGAGGAAGTTCGTTTAACATCTGTTCTTTAAAAGGATGCAGAATATCTTTTACATTTAATATTTTCACGGGTAAGGTTTTGCCGCGTATTTTAATCAAGTCTTTCACTTCCGTGAGCACCGAGCTTTCCAGCCCTTGTTCGATAAACACATCTTCAGTAATAATCAATTGACCGGGCTCACCCGTGCCGGATAAGCGTGAGGCAAGATTCACCGAATCGCCGACAACGGTATATTCCATCCGCTCAGTTGAACCCATATTTCCTGCCAGCATCATACCGCTATTTGCCCCAATCCGAAATTCAACGGTGACAGCTCCTTCTGCTTCGCGTTTATCATTATATTTCGCAATCAGTTGCAAAATCATCCACGCGCACGCCACACAATTGAACGCATGATGCGGATTTTTTTCAGGCACGCCAAACACCACCATTGCGCAATCCCCAATAAATTTATCCACCCGTCCATTGCAAAAAGTTACCGCTTCAATAATTTTAGAAAAATATTCGTTTAACAGTGAGCTGATTTCTTGCGGTTGCAAAGCTTCTGACAAACTGGTGAAGCCTACAATATCGGCAAAAAACACACTTGCCATCACATGCTCACCGCCTAATTTCACGCTTTCAATATTATCTAAATCTTTTAAAACCTGATTGGCAACTTGCGCAGAAACATAGCGCGAAAAGAAAGCTTCTACTTTGTCTTTTTGCAATAAACCTTTATTCAGATGATTCATGGAATCCATTAACACTTCCAGTTCATCTTTGCGATCAAATATATTTTTAGGATTATGTTTATCTTCACCGAAATTTATTTTGTGGATGGATTCACTGGCGGCTAATAATTCATTAAAGGGTTTAAATAATAAACTGCTGATATAAAAAGCAGCGGTAATCGCAATTAAAAAAGCGATGCAGGTTATCAGAAAAATGATTTCTAATGTTTGGACGCGAATATTTTCTAAATCCGTATAATTAAAAGCAACCGATAAATAGCCAATCACTAAGGCATTATATTGAATGGGAATAGTATAGCGATTCATTTGTTTTACTTTACCCAGCATATTATTGACGATTTCTAATTCATCTGGGTTTTGCTGCGTGTATTCAATGGCATTTTTAGGAAAAACAGCTTTATAGCCATTTGTGCCATACGTTTTAATTACAGAATAATCGCTGGCATAAATCGTGATGCTGGCAATGGTTGTTTCTCTCATCAAATTCATCACAATGGTGGTGATGGCTTCTTTATTATTCAGCAGCAATGGTGTTTCCAAAACATACGCGGCTTGTGTGGTTAAGGCTTTATTGAATTGGGTGGCTTGTTCCTGCAAGGTTTGGGCTTGCAGAAAACTTATCAACGCACCTAAACTAATGATTGCAGAGCAAATCGTCATGGTGAAAAACAATGCCAGCTTAATAAATAACGGTCTTTTGGCTAAGCTGTAAGCAATCAATTCTCCAATATTTAAATAAAAAGAATGCCACGAGTCACCTGAGTCTTTCGTTAACAGTGGATAACGTTGCAAAAAAAACTCTGCGTCTTTTAAAAAAAATCGCACTATGGGCTTAAGAGCTTTAGTTAAACCGAGCAAAAACACATATTTGATTTTTTTACAAATGATGTTCCACATTATTCCGTCTCAAAAAAATAGATTTCGTCGTGTTAAAGCGATAGCCTTTATTATCAAGCAGCGGTGATGATATGTCCAATTGCGTATCAGGGATAAAAGATAATTTAAAGTGTTAGTGTGGTTATCAAAACGAATTGCCGCGTGAGTGCGCTATCATCGTTTATAATGTTGTTATTGTAGAAATCAGAACAATACACGGTTTCTACCTCTTTTTTTCCTTACTTTTGCCCAATCAATGTTCATGGACTCAAACTCAGAAAACAGCTTACCCGCTCTTGCTTCATTATTAGAGAATTCTCATCTTCTTGCCGCCATTGAAAAACTGGAATATTTAGAAGCGACACCTGTGCAAGCAGCGGCTATTCCTCTGGCGTTGGAGGGAAAAGATTTATTGGTGAGTGCGCAAACAGGCAGCGGTAAAACAGCTGCGTTTTTATTGCCTTGTTTGGAAAAAATGCTGAAAACTCCCGGCAAAAAATACGGGATGCAGATGTTGATTCTTGTGCCAACCCGCGAGTTAGCTCAGCAAATTACCATGCGCTGTCAACAACTGATTGAAACCACTGAATTAAGTTGCGGGATGATTACCGGCAGTGAAGATTTTAAAAAACAGCAGTCGTTATTACGCAGAAATCCTGATGTTTTAGTGGCAACGCCCGGACGTTTATTGGAGCATTTGAATCAAGATGTGGCGAATTTTGATGAATTAAAATTTCTGATTTTGGATGAAGCAGATCGCATGTTAGATATGGGTTTTAGCCCCGATGTGTTGGAAATTGCAGAACATTGCAATACACAACGGCAAACCTTGTTATTGTCCGCTACCTTGACTTCAGGCGTATTGCGGGTTGCTAAGGATTTATTGATTAATCCTGAAACGGTGGAAGTGAATCATTTTAGAAATAATCAACATGCCAATATTCAACAGCAAATTATTCCTAGCGATGACACGCCACATAAACAACAGCAATTGTTGTGGTTGTTGAATAATGAAAAATACAAAAAAGCCTTGGTTTTTACCAACACTAAAGTGCAAGCTGAAGCATTAAGCGAAAAATTGCGCGGCGGTAAATTGCGCATGAATGTGTTGCACGGTGATATGACGCAAACTGAGCGCAATCGGGTGATGGCGTTGTACCGCAAAGGTGCAATCAATGTGTTGATTGCCACAGATTTAGCCGCGCGGGGTTTGGATATTGATGAAATTCAATTGGTGATTAACTTTGATATGGCGCGAAATGCCAATAGTTATGTGCACCGGATTGGCAGAACCGGACGCGCTGCGGAGCAAGGTTTGGCAATTTCTTTGATTAATTCCAATGAATGGAATTTGATGATTGGCATAGAACGCTATTTGAATCAGCGATTGGAGCGGCGAATTATTAAAGAATTGGAAGGCAGTTATAAAGGGCCGAAAAAACTGAAAGCCTCTGGTAAAGCGGCTTTGGCAAAAAAGAAAGTCGAGGAGAAAAAAGCAGAAAAGCCAAAAGTTAAAGTGCGGTTGCGTGATAAAAAGAATATTGGCAAACGCCGTGCGCCTTCTAATAAAACGGCTGTTGTTGCGACAGAATTTGATAATTCTCCTGCCGCAGAATAGCTGTAAGTATTTGTTTAGAAAAGCTTTTTTCAAATCCGTTCGTGGTGAGCTTGTCGAGCCACATTAGCCTTCGACAAGCTCAAGGTGAACGGTGTATTCAAAAGAAGGTTATTTATCTTGCAAACGCACCGCTAACACATCGCATTTTGCGTAGTGCAGCACCGCGTTTGCAGTTGAACCTAATAATAAAGCCAGTCCGTGCCGCCCGTGTGAGCCAACTACAATCAAATCAACCGCTTGTTGTTCTGCCAATTGCACAATTTCTTGTTTTGGATTTCCCCAAATTAACCAGCAATCACTTGGCGCAATTTCCAATTGTCTTGCAAACTCTTTCAGTTTAGCTTTTTCGTCTTCTAAAGGCTGATTATCCGAAACTCTATCCAAATAAATCACTGTGCCATACGCGGTGTCGGGCATGGCAATATTATCCAAAACATGCAGCAAACTGAGTTTTGCTTGTTGCTTGTCTGCAATCGCTTTTGCTTTTGCCGCCACTTCCAAACTTTGCGCTGAATAATCACACGCGACTAAAATATGTTGATATTCGCTCATTTTTCACCTGAAGGTTAAATTGATAGGCATAAAAAAACCGCATAAATTTAACAATAATCTATGCGGTTTTAATCGTTTATTTGTAAAAACTACGCTGCTAACACAACAGCATCTTTGATTTTTTTCATCGCATTTTTTTCCAATTGCCGAATTCTTTCAGCGGAAACATTGTAGCGGTCTGCTAATTCATGCAAAGTCAGTTTTTTATCTGACAACCAGCGACTGTTTAAAATATCTAAACTGCGTTCATCCAAATTGGCTAACGCATCGGCTAATAAGTCTTCTTCATGCCCTTGCCAATCTGAATTTTCCAACAACATGGCAGGGTCTGCGTTGTGTTGCATCAAATAACTTTCTGGCGCGGAATAACTGTCTTCAGAAGAATCATCGAGTGGCAAATCAAATGCCATGTCTTGACCGTCCATGCGTTTTTCCATTTCATAGACTGTTTTAACATCCACATCTAAATCGGCGGCAATCGCTTGGGCTTCATCGTGAGTTAGCCAACCTAAATGGTTTTTAGATTTGCGTAAGTTAAAAAATAATTTTCGCTGTGATTTTGTGGTCGCAACTTTCACAATGCGCCAATTTTTAATCACATATTCGTGAATTTCTGCTTTAATCCAGTGAACAGCAAAAGACACTAAACGCACGCCCACATCGGGGTCAAAACGTTTCACTGCTTTCATCAAGCCGATATTGCCTTCTTGGATAATATCCGGCAGCGGCAGTCCATATCCACTGTATCCTCGCGCCACATGCGCCACAAAGCGTAAATTTGACATCACCAATTCTTTTGCTGCTTCTAAATCACCAGAATCACGATAGCGCACTGCTAAATCGTGTTCTTGTTCTGGGGTTAATTTAGGCATTTGCCCTACAACATTTAAATAGCTATCAAATGTACCGACTGACAAATTAATTGGTAAGGCTAAAGCGTTACTCATAAAAATCTCTCCTTGCGTGATGGACGATGGTTAAATTTTAGCACTCTCTTTTAATGAGTGCTAACAATTTTCTAATTCTATCCTCTGTAGAATCGTTTAAATGTGCGATAACACTCATTACAGAAAGAGAAATTCGATTATGCTGTTGAAATTGAAAAAACTGAGTTTGTTGCGCTGAGAAAATTAACGGGCAACCCTTTAAGTCAGTAAATTGAGGAATTTTAAAGTTGATGGTTGAATTTACGAGTTATCAGCGGTGCGTTTGCGGAGGTTTTTGATGAAAAAGATGACTAAATTATTGTTTTATTGTGTGTTATTTGTAAATAACAGTGCGTATGCTGAAATCACAACAGATGGCACAACAGGCGCAATTCAACACTTATCAGGTCAAATGACTATTCCGCAAAGTTTAGGGACAACCGCAGGGAATAATTTATTTCATAGTTTTCAAACATTTAATATCAACACAAGCGAAAGCGCGACATTCACAGGTGATGCGGCGTTAAAAAATGTGATTAGTCGCGTTACCGGCGGGCAAGTTTCTAATATTGATGGATTGTTAAAGTCTAACGTCGGAAATGCTAATTTTTATTTTATTAATCCGGCGGGAGTGACGTTTGGGGCAAATGCGCAAGTGGATGTGCCTGCGGCTTTTCATTTGAGTAGCGCAAATGCAGTGCGTTTCAGCAACGGTGATTCTTTTAGCAGTTCATTATCTGGCGCAAGTACATTAAGTGTTGCAGATCCTGTTGGCTTTGGTTTTTTAAACAATCAAGTCGGTGATATTCAAATTCAAGATAGTTTGCTGAAGTTTAAAGAAGGCAGTTCCGTTTCTCTGAGTGCTGCGAATTTAAGCATTGATAACAGTTGGTTAGAAATTCCAGCAGGCACTTTGCAAGTGAATGCGGTAGGTGACACAGCAAGTGAAATATTGTTGGAAACACCTGCTAGCACAGCATTTTCTGGTAGCATTCAAATGAGCACAAATAGTTTATTGAAGGTGAGTGGCAGTAAAGCTGGATTGTTAATTTTACGCGCGGGTGATGTGGGCTTAAGTCAGTCTTCTTTACTGGCTGATAACCGAGGCGATACCGCCAATACGATTTCTGGCATTGATATTCTTGCCAAAACAATCAATTTAGTCGGTGATAAAACTCGTGTGAGTAGCTCCGCTTTTGCAAAAGGTAATGCCGGAGAAATTACGATTAAAAGTGATGATTTAACTTTGCGTTATGGCAGTGCTATTAGAAGTGATGCTCATAACTCAGGACACGCAGGTGATATTCATATTGATACACATAGTTTGACTGTTAATGGACAAACGATGACTACGGGGATTTTCAGCGAAGTTTTTAATAATCCTCAGCATTTAGCAACACAGGCGGCAAATATTTGTATCAATAGCGATAACATTTTGTTGCAGCAAGCTGGGGTGATTAAAACATCCACGCAAACGCAAACAAATGCGGGCGATATTAGTCTTCATGCAACGCAGAAAATCAGTATTGACGGTCAAGTTGAGCCACTCACAGGCGTTTTTAGTGATGCGCAAGGCAAATCGCAAGGTAATAGCGGCAATATTAGCTTAACTGCGAATGAGTTATGGATAGAAAATTCAGGGCAAGTTAATACCAACACAGCGAGTTTAGGACAGGCAGGCAATATTGATGTTGTCACAAAAAATGTTTTTATTAGTAGCAATTTTGGAGAACCCACCGGCATTTCGAGTCTTTCAGCCGCGACTGCTCAAGGCACTACTGCCCATGCTGGCTCTATTAAAATGACTACGGATAGATTGGCATTATTTTTAGGTGGCTTTATCAAAAGCAACACTGAGAGCAAAAGCAATGCAGGCAACATCATTTTGACTAGTAAAGAGTTTGTGATAAATGGCTTAGGCTCTTCTGTTGATACGGGCATTTTTAGCAATGCGTTGAATAAAGCAACTGGCAAAGCTGGCGATATTCAACTCACAGGAGATAGTCTTAATTTATTGAGTAATGCCAATATTAGCAGCGATGGCAGTCTTTTAGGGAATGCAGGTAATATAAGGCTTAATATTGGCACAATTGAGGTTAATGGTAATGGCGGTTTTGCGGGAATAAGTAGCAATGGTTTTTTTGATATGTATAACCATGACATAAAAGGTCGATCAAGTGCTGGGAATATCAAGATTAACACCAACAATCTCTCATTGCTCAGTGGCGGTTCAATTAGCAGTTACATCAACGGTACAGGCAATGCAGGCAGTGTAACTATCTACGCAAAAGATATTTTGATTGATGGACAAGGGCAAACAGCGGGCATTTTCAACAATAGCCAGTTAGGGACAGATACAAAAGGCTCAAACGTTTATCTAAACGCTGATAATTTATGGATTCAAAACGGCGGACAAATTGGTAGTAGTGTTGTGTATGGCGGCAAGGCGGGCGATATTATAGTCGATGTGCGCAACACTGTGATTGATGCTCAAGGTAGTCGTTGGGATACAGGTTTTTTTAGTGATGTCACCTTTGATTCCACTAATGCAAAAGCTGGCGGCGGTAGCGTGACCATCAATGGCGATCAATTAACGCTATTAAACGGCGGCAAAATTAGTAGTAAAACCTTTAGTCTTGGCAAAGCAGGCGATATCACCCTGAATGTTAGTGACATCCTCATCGACAGACAAAACTCAACAACAGATACCGGTATTTTTACCGATGCGCAATCCACATCAACAGCTAATGCAGGCATTATCACAATCACAGGGAATAATTTAACTTTATTAGCTGGGGGGGAAATTAGCAGTAACACCGATAGTAGCGGCAATGCTGGCGAAATTTCCATTAACAGTAAAAATATTCTGATGGATGGTAAAAACGGTGGCGCAAATCTGACTGGAATCAACAGTGATGCTAGTTTGCAATCAACTGGCGGCAGTGCTGGCAGCATCAGTGTGATAAGTGATAGTTTAATTCTGAATAATGGTGCGCAAATTACTGGCGATACTCATGCAAAAGGCGATGCGAAAGCCGTGACAGTGAAGACAAAGGATTTAACATTATCCAACGGTGGCGCGATTAGCAGCAGTGCAAGAGCTGGTAGCGGTAATGCTGGCGATGTAAATGTGACTGCAAACAATACGCTAATTGATGGTCAAAATAATCCCGCGTATACCGGAATTTTTAGTGATAGTTATCAAGGCTCTAGCGGAAAATCCGGAACAGTTGAGATTACAAACGCGAATAATCTAACGTTACGCAATTTAGGGCAAATCAGCAGTTCTACATGGAATCAAAATAAGGCAGGTGATTTGCGTGTTAGCAGTAATAATTTAGCGATTGATGGCAAAGACAGTGGCATTTTTGCTGCCGCGCATGATTTGGGACAATCCGGTAATCTTGATATTAACGTGAATCAATTACTTACGGTGACTAATCAAGGCAAAATCAGCATTGAAAATACGCCTGTTCAAAACACAAACGCAGTTAATAATCTACCTATATCTAAGCTCGGTGTATTAAAGATAACAGCCGCAAAATTAGAGTTAAACAATGGCATTATTACCGCAAAAACCACTGGCAATATGGATGCTGGATCAATCAACATTAATACAACTCAAGCATTACTTGCCACAAATCATAGCTCGATTAATTCATCCACTTCTGGATTGGGCAGTGCTGGAAAAATAACCGTCACAGCTCCTGTCATTACGTTAAGCAATTCTGACATTTCTTCAGAAGCTTCTATCACGTCTGGAGGACAAACAGGCAATGTGATTGTGACCGCTGAGAAAGGCATTTATTTATCCCAAAATAGTCGAATCAGCATGAAAGACGATGCCACTATTGCAAACCCTAACGCGCTTACTCCTACTTTTATAAAAGTTTCCGCTCCTGATATTGATTTAAAAGACAGTCAAATCACAACTGCCGCGACTGGCAATGTGAACGGTGGCGATATTGAGCTGCATTTTTCACATTGGCTAACGCTTGATCCGTCTATTATTCAAACAACTGCAAAAGATGGAAGTGGCGGCATGATTACTGTGACCGGCGGTGAATTGATTAAATTACAAAACTCCGCTTTTTTCACCTCTGTCACAGGTGAAACAGGCAATGGCGGCACTATTAATGTCTCGGCTAATACACTGATTTTGGATAACGGCGCAATTCAAGCCAATGCAGAGGGCGGGAGAGGTGGCGATATTAATCTGAATTTACAAAACTTGATTTCTAGTGAAAATCAATTAATTAAAGGCGGAGCGCAAGTGATTTGGCAAGCGATTCCACAAGGTTTAAATGTGATTCAAGCGGCTTCTGAAACCGGAGTTAATGGCACGGTGAATGTGAGTTCACCACAATTTAACATCAGTGGCAGTATGAGTGGTTTGGACACGAGCAGTTTAGCGTTACCAGCCCTTAAGCCTAATCCGTGTCAAGATTCGGTTGATTTTAGCAGCTCCTTAGTGCGTAACGGCAAAGGCGGCATTCCAAATAATGAAGCTACAGCGGGGTTTATTCCGATGGCGAATCATTTTCCAAACGGCAAACACATCGCGAATAAAAATGCTCCGATTCCACAGCAAGCAAGTTACGCGGCGAATAATAAAAATAAATCTGCTTGCGCTGCATTGTAAATTCTTCGCAAATTTTTCCATTTAACAGCAAACCGCAATTTGTGGGAGTTCAAAATCTATTTTGAACTCCCATTTTTAGCAAGATTAACTGTGAAAATTTTCAAGACGACCAGTCGTCTTAAAAAAATTCGCTCCAACTTCTGATAGAATTCAAAATCTATTTTGAATTCTTGTTGCCATAAAAACACTGAAAAACTCAGTCTTCAAAAATCGGCTAGTTTTTAATCTTGCAACACAGGCACAGCGGATAATAATTTTTGTGTGTAAGGATGAGCCGGCTTGGTTAAAACCTGCCGCACCGTGCCATGCTCCACAATTTTGCCCTGACACATCACCGCCACTTCATCGGCAATTTCTGCAACCACCCCCAAATCGTGCGTGATAAACAAATAACTTAAGCCTTTTTCTGCCTGCAATGCTTTTAAAAGTTTAATAATTTGCGCCTGCACCGAAACATCTAAAGCACTGGTCGGCTCATCGCACACAATCAGTTTTGGTTCAACTGCCAAAGCTCTAGCAATGCAAATTCTTTGCCGTTGCCCACCTGAAAATTCATGCGGATAACGCAACGCCGCTTGCTGAGGTAGCTCCACTTGTTTCAATAACATAGAGACTTTTGCAATGATTTGTTGCTGCGTTGTCTTAGGATGCAAAGCCCGAATACCTTCGGCAATAATATCGCCCACCAACATGCGTGGGTTCATGGAAGAAAACGGGTCTTGAAACACAATTTGAATCGCCGCGCGTTGTTGGCGCAACGCCTCGCCTTGCAATTGGCGCAAATCCACGCCATTCAGAAACACCTGTCCTGCTCTGCTTTCAATTAAATTCAGAATCGCTTTGCCAAGCGTGGTTTTACCGCAACCGGATTCGCCAACTAAAGCCAGTGTTTTGCCGCGTTGTAATTCAAAACTCACGCCATCCACAGCACGCACATTATCAATAATTCGTTTAAAAAGCCCTTTGCGGACAGGATAATAAACTTGAAAATTCACCACTTTTAATAAAGAAGCGTGTTCTGTTTTGGGCGTATGTAAGCAACTTTCTAGCACTGGCAAGGCGGCTAAAAGTCGTTTCGTATAAGGATGTTTGGGTTGTTTAAATAATTCTTCACAATTTTCTGTTTCCACAATTTGCCCGTACTGCATCACAGCTACTGTATCGGCAATGGTGGAAACCAAGGCTAAATCATGGCTAATCAGCCATAACGCCATGCCTGTTTTTTGTTGAATTTGTTTGAGCAAGGTGAGAATTTGCGCTTGAATCGTCACATCGAGTGCAGTGGTGGGTTCATCAGCGATTAATAAATCCGGTTTACCGGCTAAGGCAATCGCAATCATCACCCGTTGGCGTTGTCCGCCGGAAAGTTGATAAGGGTATTGGCTGATTTTTTGTTGTGGTTCTGGCAATTCCACTTGCTGCAATAATTCTAATACTCGCGCGTCGGATTCAGCTTTGGGTAAGTTAAAGTGAATTTCCAGCACTTCGGCAATTTGTGCGCCGATAGTCATCACAGGATTTAATGAGGACATCGGGTCTTGAAAAATTAAGCCAATCCGTTTGCCGCGTACTTTGCAGAAATTGATTTCTGGAATGGTTAATAATTCTTCGCCTTGCAAGGTGATGCTATCAACAGTGATGTGGGCGTTGTGTGGCAACAGGCGTAATACCGAGAGTGCTGCCATTGTTTTGCCTGAGCCTGATTCGCCAACGAGGGCAAAGGTTTGCTTCGGGTAAATGGCAAAGCTAATATTGTCGATGACTTTATCGTTGTTAAAAGAAAGACTTAAGCCTTTTACTTCAAGCAAAGGGTTGTTCATATTTTCCTCAATTCTGCTTCTGTGCTGATAACCATATCATGTCCTGCCATATTACCACCGCTCATATTGCCTTCGACATAATTTGTGGTGTTGATAATTTTCCCTTCTTTGATTGCCGCCAGAAAATCATCGCGCTGTTCTTTGAGTTGCTCTTTCAGCACTTCAATTTTGCCGATTTGAATATGCTTTTCAGTCATCAAACCTTGAATTTTCGTTTCATAGTCTTGTTTTAAAACATTCACTTCGTGATACAACACGCCTCTGTCTTCGGTTTTCGGCACAGTCACTTTCACTACGATAAAACCGTCTTTTTCTTCAATCGCTTGCACACGGATGTCATCATTGCCGCTTTCCACGCGCACTTGTTCCACCGACAGCTTAATCGCCGCCAGTTCCATTTCGTTATGGGCAATAAAGTCGATGGTATTGGCAATTTTTTGAAAGATGCGGGTAAATTCGCCTGCGCTGTATTCTTCGCCTTTCGGTGGCATTCGTTTTTTCGCGCCGTTTTCCAGATAGTAATAATAGCGGCAGTCGATGTCGTCCAGGCGCGTTTCGGTGTCGATATTCCAGCCTTCAAGGGTTGCGCCGGTCATTTGGGTATGGCTTAAATTTGCGCCGGATAAATTGGCATGGCTGAAATCGAAGTCTTGTAAATTGAGGTTGGAAAAATCCAAGCCGCGTAAGTCTAAGGTGGCAAAGTTTTTGTCGGTGATAATGCCGTCAATGACTAAATCGCGGACTTTGCGGGGTTCTATAAGTGTTCCATCGGTTAAAGCTAAATGATGATTTTTCGCTTGCTGAAAGTAGCATTGAGATATTTTTGCATTTTTGAAGTTCACATATTTCAAATCTACCTCAGAGAAATCAGTATTTTTTAAAATAGAAAATGCAAATTTACTAGAACTGAAGCAAACGATTTTTAACGACAATTCGCGTAAAAATAATAAATGAAATTCCTCTCTATTAATGCTTCGTTTGCCTAAGTAGATTCCCAAAATGCTATACATAATACTGCTTGTCGCTACTATCAGGAGTCTAGTTTCGGCATTAGTCATGCTTATAGCGATAAATGTGACTGCGGGTACAACTCCTGCTATTACTCCAGTTACGACTCCAGTTAGAGCTACGAGTAAAACGCCGATTGTTGCTGTACCTATAACTAAGAAAGCTAATACAATTGATACTCCAACTTTGATTATATCTAATAGATTTTTCAGTTTTTTAAATTGATGTGAGCCTCTATCTTCGTATACAACTGTGGCTTTGTATCCGTCAATCGCTTTAACTTCGTTACTTTTAGTTATTAGGTTTATAGATACGGCTATAACAGCGGCTACGGCTATAGTTAGCATTAAAGTAAAAAACCAACCTAGATAATCTAAACGCTTGTGATTGATTGCTCTCAAAAAAGCTACAATACAAAGGCATATAAAAAACATAATAAAAATAATGTGGCTTATATCTGAGTTTATAGTAAATGCCTCTAAGATGCTTTTAGACATATATTCAAGGGAGAAGTTACTAATTATATTAGTAAATCCAACGAATACACCTATCAAAAGTTGTAACAATAACAAGCTAAAACTAACTTTTAAAGTTCTCCCCATCCTTGCATTACAAAACTTAGCATCGGTTAAATTCGCAAACGAAAAATCCACCCCGCGCAAATCACAATCGGAAAAATCAGCCCCCGTTAAATTCTGATTTTTAAATGATTTCCCGCGTAAATCCTGCCCTTTGAAATCTTTGGTTTGCATCATTCACCTCACTTTTTTGAACACGATTGCACGGATTATAGGATGGACACGATGTGCCTGTTAATCGCAAAATCGTAGAAATCGTGTTCAAAATCATTTATTTGACAATAGAAGCCGCAATATTCGGACTTTCTGGATTCACAATCACCGCTTGCTTCGCAGGCGATAACAGCACATCCATATCCTCCATCGGCACAGCCCCTAACAAAACCTCATTGCCTAAAACCAAAGCTCCTGTAAAACAACCTCGGTTTTCAAACTTCAATTGAATCGGACCCACATAAGGACATAAATGTTTGCTTCCATCGGCTGTCGTCACTTCTCGACTATATAGCTCATCGAGTTCAAGCTGTATCGCTATATGCTTAGGAATACACAAATGCAATGCGCCGCTATCAGCTAATGCGCGGACTTGCATCGGTTTTAACTCAGGTTGGCGTGGATTAGCTAACGAAATCTCAGCATAAATTAAGCCCATTGTTCACCTCACTCTTTAAGAAACTATTAAATTCAAACGGAAAAATCAGCCCCGTTAAATCTTGCCACAACGACCGCCCGCGTAAATCCTGCCCTTTGAAATCTTTGCTTTGCATAAATTTCTCAGGTTTGAAAATGCACACAGATTATAGCTTGCGTAGATAAGAGTAGCGTAATCATGCCTATGAAAAGCACATCACTGATTGAATTATTTTTTAAGACGACTGGTCGTCTTGAAAAATTTCAGCTCAGTGACGCTAACGCCACAAATAACAACCGGCTACTTTTCGGACATAGAATAAATCCCATTCCAAAAAACCGGCGGCTTTTTCATAAACTGCTGGCAACGCTTTAGCATCAATTGACTAGGCGAGTCCGCTGTGATGCTGGCAAAAATGTCACCCGCCTCTGCAAACGCGCCCTGTTTATATAAACCTAACGCTTGCTGATAACGCGCTATTTTTTCTATTAGCCCATTATTGCCGTCATGCGACAACGCCAATAATTCATAAATCGCCTCGCCTTCTTCACGACCTTTAACGCGCACGCTATCAAGCTCTCGCACTAATAATCCTGTCGCATCTAACGTGGTTTGTTTATCGACAATAATTTGCGTGCCGTAATATTTATTCAAACCTTCCAGTCTGGAACTGTAATTCACCTTATCGCCAATGCAGGTATAACTTCGGGCTTGATCCGAACCAATATTACCGACAATCATTTCACCTGTGGCAATGCCAATGCGGATTGAAATATTCGGTTTGCCTTGCACCAGCCATCGCGCTCTTAATTTTGCTAACGTTGCTTGCATTGCCAAAGCCGTGCGGCACGCATACAGCGCGTGGTTTTCACCACATAATTGCGGAGTCCAAAACGCCATAATCGCATCGCCAATAAATTTATCTAACACCCCGTGTTGATGGGTAATTTCTGCGGTCATGGCAGTGAGATATTCATTTAATAAACTCACTAATTCTTCAGCCGGAAGTTTTTCACTAAAATTGGTAAAACCTGCAATATCGCTAAATAACACAGTTTGTTTTTTGCGCTCACCGCCCATTTTCAATTTATCCGGTTGACTGAGCAGTTCCGTAACAATAATCGGGTCAACATATTTATTGAACGTATTGCGAATCAAATCTTTTTCTTCTAAGCCGCTTGCCATGTTATTAAACGCTTCTGCCAACTGCCCCACTTCATCAGTGCTTTGATAATCAATGCGATGGTCGTAATGTCCTTGTTCAATTTCCAACGTTCCTTTAGTAATTAAACGCAAAGGGCGAGTAATGCGGCGCGAAATCACCATAAATAACAACGCGCCCAACACCAGCGTTTCACCGCCCGTCCATAAAATTTTTCGCTGTAATTGTTTAAACGTTTCTAACGCTTGATCCAGATTAGCACTGAGGATGTAACCCGCTTGCGGATTGTTAGCCTCGAATAAAATTTGTTTGGCGATATAGCGGTTGTTATGCCACACAAACTCACCATTTTTCACAATCGCTTGCCGTTGCTGTAGCACAGTTTGGGCAAAATCCGCGCGGGTATTTTTGGCAACCACGCGCCCTTGATTAAAAAATACTGCTTGAAAATATTCTCCTGCCACCAATAACTGACTGATTCTTCTATCATTAATCGCATTGCAAACCACCAATAAGCCAACCGCATAATCATCCATTTGGTTTTCTTTTAACGGAATAAAATGGCTGCTATACAATCCGTTTGGCAAACTGACCATTGTTGATTGAATTAAACCCGAATTTAAGTGCGCAGTGATTTCAAACTCAGCAAGATAGTGTCCGAGCGGCAAAGGCTGATTATTTTCGCTGTTATAAGAAGCTCGCACGCTAGGCACATCATCGAGCATAAACACAAAATCCGCGCCGGTGTCTTTGCCAATTTCGGCAGTGAAAGGATAAAAATTGTCTTTGATATTGGATAAAAAAGATCGAAACTTTTGGTCGGAGGCAATAATCTGCGTAAGTGATTGAATATGAACTTGCTCTCTTTCAAAATCGCGTTGAAATTGTTGTTTGGTTTTTTCTAAATCTGCAATAATGCGCTGGGTTTCATGTTGTTCTGCCTGCGTGTCAATCAGGTATAAAACCGCACTCAATAAGGCAGTCACCGCTATAAAAAAAGTAACAAATATTTTCTTGCTAAGACTCATAATCATTTAGGGGCATGGATTATTTGTTCAATTTGAAAATCAGAGGACTCACATTAAAATGAAAAAATTAAGGTTTATGCTTAATCTCTCGCGGTCTTTTTTGCTGCTGACAAGTGGTTTGTTATGCCAGCTAGTTTACGCTCAGTCTGTTTCAGGGCATATTGAAATTGAAGCGGGAGCTCCTGTTAAACGTGTGATTGTTTATCTCAAGTCTGATAAAAACAGTTCGCAGAATCAAACTCATCAAATCTCGCAAAAAGATACGCATTTTAATCCGCCGCTGACCGTTATCACTTCTGGCGATAAGGTGGAATGGATTAATGATGAGGCGAAAGACATTGATCATAATATTTATTCACTGAATGAAACGAATGCGTTTGATTTGGGGCTGGGTGCAAAAGGCTCTAAGCTGGATCATCCGTTTAATCAAGTCGGTGAGGTGAATTATTACTGCTCAGTTCACAAAAACATGGAAGGTAAAATTGTAGTATTGCCTAGTCATTATTATCAAGTTTTGGAGCAACCTGGAGATTTTAAAATTGACGGTGTTCCTGAGGGAAAGTGGCAATTAAATGCGGTGGTTTTTCATCGCCGCTATAAAGTTGAACCTGTGAATGTGACGATTGCGAAAACCGCGTTGCAAAATTTAACCTTGAAACTGGTCAAAAGATGAAACATTTATATTTATTCAGTGTCTTATTATTCTCTGCTTGCGCTACGGTGCAAGCTGCGCCGCTGGAGGCTGGTAAAGCTGGGATTTATGGTGAGCTGACCGCTGAAGAAAACTCTGTGGTGAAAGAAAAACGTCAGCAGAGCAATGTGAGTAGTTCACCTTACGACTCGCCAACGCAAACCAGCGAAACGGTGTCGAGTGATGAGTTAGTCAACTATGCCAATTTAGATGATTTATATGTTGGTTTGGTTGTGCCAACCTTAGCAAAGCAACAACATATTATTCATGTTAGCACACAAGGCATTTCGCCACGCGCTCTTGCCGTTGCGGTCGGTGATAGTTTGCAGGTTTTTAACGATACGGCAGCCACGCAAAGCTTGTTTTTAACCCAAACCGTCAATAGTGGCGAAGGCATTCAAACTTTCCCTAGTTTAGCTGCTGGCAGCAATGCAACCTATTCTGTTCAATTAGAAGGTAATTTAGAGTTGCTTGCCGAAAATGATGGCAATTTGAAAGCCCGTTTGCTTTCAAAAAAAAATATGCAGGTGAAACGGTTGAGCAGCGGTGACAGTTATCAATTTGAAAATCTGCAACCGGGTGACTATAACTTGATTTTTTGGCATTGGCGGCTAGGGAAAATTGAGCAAAAAATAACCCTTAATAGCGGCGACAATCTGCGCGTTGATAAAACCTTAAGTGTTGACAGCATTATGCGCTCTCGTTAAGTCAGTCAATAAAATAAGCAAAAATTAAAACTTTAAAAAGGAAAAAACATGAGCCTTTGGGGAACTGTTTTAGATATTGGTAAAAAATTTGTCACTACGGTAGTAACTCGATTTGCTACAAACATGGCAAATAAAGCAAGTAGCTCATTGGATTCAAAACCGCCAGCACAACGCGAAACAAAATCCAAAGAATTAACGGCTTTAGAACGTAAATATTTAGAGAAAAAAGACCAACGTGAGCAAATTGCGTTAGAAATTCAGCGCGAACAATTACGTTTGCAAGCCCACATTCACAAAGAAAATATCGAACTCAGCCTGAAACAAATTCAAGCAGATTACGATAAAGACCGCTGGGCAGGGATTTTAAGCCGTGATGAAACGGTGGATGTGTTACGCAGCAGTCAAGAAAAGCATCATTTATTAATGCTGTTATCTGAACCTGAAATTAGTCCCAGTTGTCCTGACAGTTTTAAACATGATTTGCCGATTGCGGTGCGCAATGAATTAAAACAATTTATGCAAAGCGAATATCCGTTTCAAAACGAATTATATCCTGTGCAGTTTTTTGGAAAATTTTTTGAAAGTCGGATTTTTGACGCGCACGTTAAGCAGTTTGAGCGGTTATTAAACAGTGTGCCAACGGTGGTTTTATACAGCCAAATGACCGATGAAAATTTATATCTGCATATTCATGGCTGGGGTTTTGGCGATATAACCCTGACAGAAACGTGTACCTTTAATTGGGAGGCGGTTTATGAGCAGTTTCATAAAGAAGGCACGAGTGATAAAGACGCATACAAAGCCATTCGTAAAATGATTGTCGCGTTACATCAAGCTTTTGCCGCGTTTTGCAGTGACTTTTATTATTTAACCGTAATTAATCCGCTGCATGAACCACGTTTATTTCATGTGGAATTTAGTGAAGAATTGCAAATGGTGGTTGAGCCGTTAAAACAAAGTTTGCAAACAATTTGTGTGCAAAATCGGCAACGTTATGAAAAAGAATTATTGGATTATCAAGAAGGGTTGGACGGTAACTCTAGGAAAACTAATGGCTCAGGAAAGTTTCAGGAATGGCAAACGGTTAGCAAATTTAAAACTCGTGCAGATGGAATTGCGAGAGATGAACAACACGGCTTAATGTGGTGTCGGTTTGCAATTGGGCAAACATGGCAAAACGGCACTGCTGAAAATGAAGCGAAGAAAATGAAGTGGGCTGATGCGCTTGAAATGGTGAAAACCTTTAATGCAAATGGCGGTTATGCGGGATTTACCGATTGGCGATTGCCGATGATTAATGAATTAAAAACATTGATTGATAGAGAAAAGGGCAAAGCTGGAAGCTATATTGATGAAGACGTGTTTCCAAACAATTACCGCTGGTTTTGGTGTTTATCGTTTAATCCTGAGAGCGCAAAGAATAGCAATTTTGACACGGATGAATTCCTTTCTCAGTTTATTAGTTATGGTGGGCAATGGGGCATTGATTTTTATGATGGTTCTGATGCAAATGATTCTAAGGATTATAGTTACGCTGTCCGGCTTGTTCGCACTACACCAGAGCATTCATGGCAAACCCTTGGTAAGTTTAAAATGCCAATCAACGATATTTTCGGTATCGCAAAAGATGAAAGAACAGGGTTAATGTGGCTGCGCTTTGCTTATGGGCAAACATGGGAAAAACATACTTCTGTTGGTGAGATTAACGAAATAGATTGGTATTTCACGAAATATATAGTCGATATTTTTAACGCAAGGGGCGGGTATGCTGGCTTTACGGATTGGCGATTACCTAATATTGACGAATTAAAAAGCTTAATTGATAAAGTTAAGGGCAAAGAAGGCAATTATATTGATGCAGATGTATTTCCTTGTAATGGATATAGTTTCTGGTCATCGTCTTTAAGTAAGTCGTCTTTTCAAAACCTCCTTATTTTTGTAGACTTTACTTCAGGCAATGATAGCTACGTCAGTAAAACTGGCAGAAATACTATTCGTCTTGTGCGCGGACAATGATTTTTTTTATCGTTCCCACGCTCTGCGTGGGAATGCAGCTCTAAACGCTAAAGCGTTGTGTGACGAAACGGGACGCTAGAGCGTCCACAGATAAATTCCTACGCCAGAGCGTGGGAACTATTATGTTTTTGATGAGGAGAAATGAAAATGAATATTTTCGATTTATTACGATTAAATCAACAACATTTGCTGAGGCCAGCAATTTTCATTATGACAACTCATTTAAAATCAAATAGATAAGACAATGGGATTTTTAATTTAGCCATTTTCAACCGCAATCAATGCTTAAATTATGTTTGCATTGATTAAGTTCTGAACAAAAAGTCTCTTTATTCAAAAAATGAGTTATTTTGGCGAATATATTTAATGCTATAAACTCACTTTAAAGGCTAAGATTAAAAAGTAATTGTTTTTTTCAATTAGTTACTTAACAGAAGTTCATAATGAGAATTGCTGAAATAAATCTGCATAAGTTGTTTTTGTTTTATGCACGTTCCTAAGCTATTTGTTGGTGTTATGACCGCCAGTCCTTTGCGGACTAGCCGTTATTTCAAAGCCTGTAATTTGTTCGCGCGGAATTTTTGCGCCAATTAATTTTTCCACCAAACGCAACGCATTATATTCTTCAGGATCAACCAAAGACACCGCTTGCCCGCCTAAACCGGCGCGACCTGTGCGTCCTATGCGATGGACATAATCGGTTGAAGAGCGCGGCAATTCAAAATTCACCACATGAGGCAATTGCGCTATGTCAATCCCGCGTGCGGCAACATCGGTGGCAACTAACACGCGAATATCTCCCGCTTTAAAACCGGATAACGCCGTAATTCGTGCGCCTTGGCTTTTGTTGCCGTGAATCGCGGCGGATTTAATTTGTGCCGCATTCAGTTTTTCACAGAGTTTATTTGCGCCATGTTTAGTGCTGGTAAAAACTAACACTTGTTGCCAGTTGTTGCTTTTCACCAAATGCGTTAAAGCTGCGGTTTTTGAGGTTTTATTCACGGTGTACGCAATTTGTTCTACCGTATCCGCCGCTGCATTTTCAGCTGCCACTTCCACCGTCACCGGATTATGCAATAAACCTTGCGTCAATTTGCGAATATCTGCGGAAAAAGTTGCGGAAAACAGTAAATTTTGGCGTTTTTTCGGCAGCATCGCTAAGATTTTGCGAATGTCGTGAATAAACCCCATATTCAACATTTGATCCGCTTCATCTAACACTAAAATCTCTACTGCATTTAATTTGACTGCGTTTTGACTCACAAGGTCTAACAGCCGACCGGGTGTGGCAGTGAGAATATCAACGCCGCCTCTCAGTTTCATCATTTGTGGATTTATTTTTACTCCGCCAAAAACCACTTCAGATTTTAAACGCGGACTTTGATGAATGCCGTATTTAGACACCGATTCTGCCACCTGCATGGCGAGTTCACGGGTCGGAGTTAATATCAAAGCCCGCACGGGGCGGTTTCTGCCGTGATGAACTTCGGCTAAGCGTTGCAAAATGGGCGTAGCAAAGCTGGCTGTTTTGCCGGTGCCGGTTTGTGCGGCGGCGAGTAAATCTTGTCCGGTGAGTACCGCAGGAATGGCGCGGAGTTGAATGGGAGTGGGTGTGGTATAACCGGAATCTGCAAGAGCGCGGAGTAAGGGCTCTGATAAACCGAGGCTAGAAAATGGCATAGTAACTCAATAAAAGGAAATAAATCTGACAGCGATGGGGCGCGTGGAGGTGAACGTTGTAGGGGTGTGCATAACCCCTACAATGAAAATTTTGTAAAACTAGCGGCGTTTGCCTTTTTTGCCAGAAGAGTCTTCAAAATTAACTTTTAAAGGTTTCTCGCCATACATAAAGCCATCTAATTTTGCGATAGCAGCTCTTGCTTCATGGCCTTCCATGCCAATAAAACCAAAACCTTTACATCTGCCGTTGAATAAGTCGGTGACTAATTCAATGGAGCGTACTTTTCCGAATTGGGAAAATAAAGCAAGCACACTGGCTTCAGTGGCATCGCTCGGTAGGTTTCCTACGAATAATTTTTTCAAAAGAGGTGTCCTGTGTTGAGGATAAATAAAGGGTTGTATGCGATTAACTTGGTAATCAGGGGATACAACGTGAGGGTAGGAGGGGTGATTTTTACTAAAATCGTCGTTTTTTAAGAATGCAAAACGCTGCGTTTGAGCTTCCAACTTGGGGCAATGATACCACATTAACGCATAAAGCTTGCGTAAAACCGGATTTTACTTTAGGCAAGGATTGTTTGAAGCAGGATTTTGATTAGTAGGTACGCGAATAAATTCAGCTACAGGATTAACGCATCACTCGCGAAAAAACGAGACTAAAACTTCTTGCGCATTTGTATGAAAACTTTTTTTTGAATATTGAGTTCTACGCGACTGAAACTTATAAGACGACCAGTCGTCTTGAAAATTTTTGTAATTTTGATAAAAAGTGTTGAGTTACGATCAATAAATTAACTCAGCCTACACGTTCCAAAGAATCAGAACTAAAAAACTTGCAAGTTCTTTGATTCTATAGTATTTAGGAAAAACTTTTTGACTCATTTTTACTACAAGGAATCACCATGAACATTTTAAAAAAAGTATTTTGTAGTGGCATTTGCATCTTAGCGATGTCTTTACCAACCGCTCAGGCAGATACCATTCAATGGATTAACCATTTCGACTTATTGTCCGGCGATCCATCCGATTTGACTCTAACAACCAATTCAACCAGCTCAGGCATAGGTTCAGGATTAGCCGGTGTTGTGATACGTTCCAACTCAGTAGGAGATGTTTTTCCTGTCGGAAGCGGTAATAAAGTAGTGCACATGGCACTTAACTTGCCGCCGCAAGCACCCGGTATAGCTATCCGAGGAGTTAGAGTCTGTTATGAATCAACTTCTGCCTCAACCTATGTGACACAAACCCGTATTGCTCAAGTGTTAAGTACGCCTTCAGGAGCAACAGTGCTAATGGATAATCCAACTGATTTAACGACAGTAGGGGCTAACTGTATTACTGTGCCAGGTGCTGTCGCAGTTGGGGGCGGCCCATTACTTTTATCTTTGCGTATTAATTTTGGCAACATCAGAGATGCCATTGTTATTCGCGGCTTAGGGATTAGTTTAGGCTAATCTCAATTTGAAAAATAAATTGCAAAGAGTCATGGTATAAACTTCAAGCTGAAATATCATCACATTTTTTTGAGGCGTGAAGAATTAAAACCATGACTTTGCCGAATAAATTACAATAAAAACCGCAACATAAAATGTCCTAGCAACAAATATTCGCCTAGGTTTAAACCGCAGAAGATGCGCTAATTGTTAGTTTATTAGAAGCGCGTCGCTAAAGTTTGATGAGGCTTCCTTCGTTAGGCATATCCTATTTTGAATTCATTTTTATAGAGTTAACGAACTTTAATTTGATTTTAAAAATGACCTCTTCAACTGACTTGCGCCGTAAAGTTTTAAGTATCAAAGAACAAGAAAATCTGACAACCACAGAGATTGCGAAGCGTTTTGGAATAGGTACAGCCAACGTTAGCCGCTGGAACAAAAAAAACGTACTCGCAATAAATCTGCGACCAAAATTGATATGGAAGCGTTAAAGCGTGACGTTGAATTGCATCCAGATGCCTATCATTATGAACGAGCTATGCGTTGTGGTGTCACTGAAGGTGGAATTCGCAAAGCGTTAAAACGATTGGGGATCAGCTATAAAAAAACGCTGAAACATCCCAAAGCCAACGACAACGCACGGCAAACCTTCCAGGAAAAGATGAAAAATTATGAACAGGCTGAAAAACCGATTTTTTTTATTGATGAAAGTGGCTTTTCTCACGACATGCCACTCCGCAAAGGCTATGCGCGTATTGGAAAAAGGTGTTTTGGTACACAGGATTGGCATGCGAAAGGTCGCACTAACGTTATTGGTGTCTTACTTGGGCTCTGCTTATTAACGGTGACTTTGTTTACTGGCTCGATTAATGCTATGTCTTTTTTGCTTGGATTACACAAGATTTAGTGCCAAAACTACCCAAAAACTCAGTCATTGTGATGGATAATGCTAGTTTTCATAAACGATTGGATATTAAGCAAGCGATTTTGGCGGCAGGGCATATTTTGGAATATTTACCACCTTACTAACCCGATTTGAATCCGATTGAGCATAAGTGGGCGCAATCAAAAGCCATTCGCAAACAGAAAAACTATACGGTTGAAAAGCTTTTTTCATCTGGTATTTTATAATCATTTTATGGTTCGCTAGCTATAGAGGTGCGGCTACCGTATAAAGAGCCGTTCACGATGACCGATTACGCAAAGCTTATCTTTAACGTCAATAAAATGGATTCTGCCAGCATCGAACATACGCACGGTTTTTTCAGACGCTTGCTGATTGTGCCCTTCAATAAAACCATTCCAGACCACGAACAGGACAGAGATTTGCACAAAAAAATCTTGGCAGATAAAGCAGGAGTGCTGAACTGGATTATTGAAGGAGCGCGGGAAGTCATCAAAAACCGCGATATTTTCATCTCCAAAGAATGCAGGGATTTTAAGGAGCAGTTCAAAAAAGAAACAGATTCAGTCGCGATGTTTGAAGACCAGACGATTATTGAAAATAAAGTGACCCACTACAGCGAAACCGTTACTAATGCCCACTTAGCTTATAAGGACTATTGCAATGAGGCAGGTTATAAACCGCTGGGTAGAACTAACTTTGCAAAACGCATGGAGTCAATCGGGTTTAAAAAGTCAGATGCAAAAAATACTGGGGTATATCTTGAAAAGGAATATCCCAGTTATTTAGTGATGGATAAACGGAATTACGACCCTGATTGGGATAATTTTTCATAAAACAAAAAATTGTTTGGTTTAAAACTTCACTTCTTCACTTTTTAGGCTCTATGCCGCGCCGTTACTAGGTTTAAAGAGTGAAGATATGGGGTTTATAAGTTCACTATAACTTCACCACAAGTTCACTTTTCAAAATTTAGTGAAGTATTGGTGAAGTTATAGTGAAGTTTTAAAGGCAAAGCTTAACACTTTAACCTATTGATTTGAAAGTATTTTTTAATAAAAAGTGAAGCGGTGAAGTTTTGTTTGAAACATTTTTTAATTTTTTTAGAAGTTGGATTATGAGCAACTTAAAAGGGTAAAAAAATATCACCATGCTTTAGAAAGCTGTGAATTCGCTGTGAAGTCTGATTTCATAGGGTTTTCACGGCTGACTTCATAGTTGCTTCACGCTGAGTTCATAGCTAATTCAAAGCCATTTCACAGCGAATGCTGCTAACTTTGGTTTGTAGGCTGTACCATTTAAGGTCTGGCGACTTTTAAAAATGGTTTTATCCACTGCTTTTGTGGATAATCAGTTTTATCGTAGCTCAATACAAACGCTCAAATTTAAACAGGCAAACATCATGCAAGCAACAGAACTAAAATGGTTAGGTTCACCGATTAGCAAACACACTGGCACGATAGAGCAAATTATCGCTCATATTCCAGAATTTGAACGCCGACCGTTTTCATTATCGAATGAGCAGCCTTTGATAAATGAAAATCAGTTTATGGATATGATTGTGCGTAAGGCGGTTGCAAATGATAAGGCTGAAATTCCTATTGGTGTGGTGTCAAAAAGCTATCAACTGGTTCAGCACAAAGAAGTCATTGATACCATTGTCAATGCTTTAAGCAAAGTTGGCATAAAACCCGAAGACGTTACAGCCGAGCTACAAATAACAAAATATGGCGAACGGGTAGGTTTGCATTTTCAATTTCCAGAAAAACATGACATTGATCCGGGTGATGGACATAAATTAGCCCTACGATTAGGTGTTTTTAATTCAGTGGATGGTAGTACCCGATTTAGAGCGGTTTTAGGCTGGCTACGTTTTGTTTGTAGTAACGGTATGGTAGTCGGTTCTGCCCAGAACGATTACAAACGCCGACATAATCAAACATTAGTGATTGCAGATGTAAATGAGTTACTGACGCAAGGCATTGAGTTAGCCGTTGCAGATCAGGCAAACTTACAGCGTTGGTGCAAGACAGCATTGCATCAGGATAAATTGAGCCGTTGGATTGATAAAGAGGTTTCCAATAAATGGGGAGTCATAGCGGCAACACGGGCGTTTCATATTGCGACCAGCGGCAAGGATGTTAAAGTTGTGCCGTTTGCCAAAAAAGCCCTGCCTTCTGAGAAAGAAGTTGAAAAGGGTAAATCAGTGCCAGGGTCAGAAAAGCCAGCAAAGAACTTGTATGATGTTTCGCAGGTGCTAACATGGCTTGCAGGGCAACGTAACGATGTTGAAGAACAGCTAAACTGGCAGCGCGATGTCCCTGAATTGATGGCTGCTTTGGCTTGAAAACATTAAGAATACTGAAGAAATTTAAATACAAAGGGAACGATGGATAACAACATACTGCAATACGAATCAAAAATCTGGAAAACTGCTGATTTATTATTGGGCGCGGGAATTAAACAAAGTGATTTTCCTAAATATATGATGCCGTTTTTCGCGCTGATTATGGTGGAAAGCCGTTTTATTCAGTCAGTTGAGGCATTAAAAACCAAGTTAAAAGCCAGTGGCGATAGTTTAAGTCTGGAAGATTTTGCCGCTGAAATTATGGATCAAAGACAAGGCTATAACCGCTTTCAACTAGAAAAAAACAAAACCTTAAAAGATATTTGTAAAAGCGAAAAGACCTTTGAAACCGATTTTGATTTGTATTTGAAGGGGTTTGATTCTGAAACTCAAGATTTGCTAGGCGTTGATAAATCCAATAATGAAGAGAAGTTTTTAGATATTACCGGTATCAGCGGTTTATTGAAGAAAAAAAGCAAAGATACCTTACTTCAGTTTGCGACGGTATGGAGTGAAATTGAGTTACACAGTTTTAGCAACAGCGAAATAACCACTCTTGAAGAGCATATCAAGCGCAAATGGGCGGATATATCCGCAGAAACCGCCGGAGAGCAATATACGCCTGATGATGTCATCGCCCTGATTGCTGAAATTATCACCAATCATGTGACGGAAGGTGAACAGCATTTAACCATTTATGACCCGACTTGCGGCGGTGGCAATATGTTGTTTGGTGTTGAAGACAGAATTAAGGAAAAGTTTAATCGTTTAACCGCAACTTACGGGCAAGACTGGAATGATGCGTTATACGCTTTGGCAAAAATTGAGAGTCGGTTTCGTAAAAACTCGCGGATTGAATACGGTAATACTTTAACCCGCGACAAGTTTGCGCTGAATAAACCGTTTGATGTGGTGGTTGCTAATCCGCCTTATGGATTGGACTGGAAAGGTTATTACAACGACATAAAAAACGATGTCACCGGACGTTTTCCTTTTCTGCCGTCCATATCCGACGGGCAGTTGCTGTTTATGCAGCATATTATTTCCAAGTTGGATGAGGTTGGCGTGGGCGTTGTGGTTCATAACGGCTCAACTTTATTCAGTGGTGATGCAGGTTCAGCCGAAAGCAATATCCGTAAATGGATGCTGGACAGTGATATTGTTGAAGCCGTGATTCAATTACCGACCGATGAATTTTTTAACACGGGCATTTATACCTATTTGTGGGTTTTGAACAAAAACAAGCCCGCACACAAAAAAGATAAACTGATGCTGATTAATGCCAGCGAAAAGTTTAAGCCGCTGAAAAAAAGCAAAGGTTCAAAACGTAAAGAAATTGATGAACTGAGCCGTTTAGAGATTGCCGAAACCTTAAGCCGCTTTGAAAATAACGACTATGCACGGGTATTTGATAAGGAGTTTTTCTACTTTAATAAGCAGGCGATTTTATTAACCAATGTGGACGAAGACGGCAACACGTTTGCTGCGCAGTTGGAAGAGGACAAAACCAGCCTAAAACTAAAACCTGTTAAATTGAGTAATGGTGAGCGCGAGCTGGCAGAATTCACTGTTACTCAGTTTGATGCGGATAAATACAGCAGTTTGATTGATTTGTTTGTCGAAGAGATAAAGCCATTTATTGATTCGCTCAACTACAAAGAACAGCCTTTAGTGATTAGCACTGCAACCGAAAGCTATCATTTTGATAATGAACGCGAAACGCTGATTAAAACCACAGGTAATAAAACGGAGGTTTTAGGCTGTGGCAAAATCGTGGTGAAAGCGGTTTATAAAAAAGCCACCAGCAAATTAGCGCAGCGCATTGAAATCAGTGTTGAATTAACGCCAGACACGCAAAAGGATTATGAAATTATCCCTTTTCATAAAGATGAAGCGGTTAATCAACAAGTGATTGCTGATTTTATGGCGAAGTACATACCTAAGCCGTTTGGCTATCTTGATAACGTAGTCGGGGTGGAGATTAATTTTAACAAGGTGTTTTATAAGCCTGAGACTTTACGCGCCGTGACGGATATTTTAAGTGATATTGAAAGTCTTGATGAACAGTTGCAAACTTTAGAACAGGAGTTACTGCTATGACCACGATTACTTTAAATGACGACTTGATAAGTCGGGTAATTGCTAAAAGCCATTATCAAAATGCAGAGGAAGCGGTTATTAAAATACTGTCTGATTATTTGAAAAAAAACAATGAGCCGAGTATTACTGAATTATTAGCCATGCCAGAATGCGCTGATATTGACTTTAATCCGCCAAAATTAAACAGTCTTTTTAATCCAGCAGATTTGTCATGAATTTTTTATTAGATACGAATGTGATTTCTGAATTGCGCAAAGCCAAAACAAAAAAAATAAATGAAAATGTTAAGGCTTGGGCGGAAAGTGTTTCACCGAATCAGTTATTTTTGTCGGTTATCAGTTTGCTTGAATTAGAAATGGGGATTGGTTTAATTGAACGGCGTGATAAACCGCAAGCCGCTTTATTGCGCGTTTGGCTTAATCACCATGTATTGCCGACTTTTCAGGAGCGTGTTTTGCCTATTGATACCACTATTGCGTTGTGTTGTGGCAAATTGCATGTTCCAGACCCGCGTTCAGACCGTGATGCTTTAATTGCCGCGACTGCGTTAGTGCATAATATGACGGTGGTGACTCGTAATGTGGCTGATTTTGAACCTACAGCGGTAAAAATACTGAATCCCTGGGATTTTTCATTATGATAAAGGCTGAGTTTGAACGCTATGCGGTGTATAAAGATAGTGGTATTGAATGGTTGGGAGAAATGCCTGAGCATTGGATTTTAGATAGACTAAAAAATTTAACGAAAACTCAATCAGGAACTACTCCACAAAGCGGATTAAATGAATATTATGATAATGGCGTTTTTTATTGGGTTAGAACTACTGATTTAAACAACGGGCATTTATATGAATCAGAACATAAAATTAGTAATATTGCATTTGAAAATTGTAATTTAAAAATTATTCCTGTTAATAGCGTGTTATTAGCTATGTATGGCGGAATGGGAACAATTGGTAAAAATGCACTTCTTAAAGTTGAATCTACAATTAATCAATCTGTTTGTGCTGTATTACCTAATAAAAAACGTTTTAATTCAGTTTATTTTTGGTATTACGTTCAATATTTTCGTCCTCATTGGGAAATATTTGCAGATAGTGCAAGAAAAGACCCGAATATTAATCAAGAGGCGATTAAACGATTATGGCTTATTTTACCTCCACCTTTAGAACAACAAACAATTGCCAATTATCTTGATATTAAAACCGCGCAAATTGACCGCAAAATAGAGTTATTGACACAAAAGGCAACTCTTTACGGCAAGCTTAAACAATCATTGATTAACGAAACCGTGACTCGTGGACTGGATAAAACCGTACCCATGAAAAATAGTGGCGTTGAATGGATAGGCAAAATTCCCGCGCATTGGGAAATAAAACGAATTAAGGAAATTGGATTAATCGTTTTAGGTAAAATGCTTAATAATGTAAATAGTGAAAAAAATTTCTATCGTAGTTATCTGAAATCAAAAAATATTGGATGGCTTAAAGTTTATGACTCTAATATAGAAAAAATGTATTTTTCCGCCGAAGAATTGAAAACTTATCGGCTAAAAAAAGGAGATATATTGTTAAGCGAAGGCGGAGAAGTTGGAAAAACTTGTTCTTGGAATGAAGAAATAGAAGAATGTTATATTCAAAATTCTGTTCATAAAATTACAGTATATAAAAATAATTCCTCACGCTATTTTCTTTATCAATCATTCTTACTTGGTAGCATTAAATATTATGATTCAATAGTTACTTCCGTGAGTATCAAACATCTTACAAAAGAAAAACTATCTAGGGTTATTTTGATTCGTCCTCCACTTTCCGAACAACAAGCCATAGCCAAATACCTAGACGAAAAAACCGCCCACATAGACCGCATTATTGAAACCATTAACGCTCAAATCGAAAAATTAAAAGAATTGCGCAAAACCTTAATTAATGATGTTGTCACCGGAAAAATAAAAGTCACCCATTGCTAAAGGAAAAATAATGAACAATGCTATACAAACAGAAATACCCAGCCAATTATTTCAACAAGCGCAATTATTAATACAACAAGGTTGGGCAACCAATTTACAAGAAATAATTAATGAAGCATTGCGTCGTTATTTAGACTCGCATCAAGAAATATTAACCGAAATGTTTATTCAGGAAGATGTCGAATGGGGCTTAAATGACCAAGACTAAAGAAACGTTAGTTGTTGCTGATGCAGGCGTTTTAATTCATTTAGATGAATTAAGCGCGTTAGATGTATTAAACCATTATGAAGCGGTATTTGTGCCTCATGCTGTTTGGGCAGAAGTGCAATATCATCGCCCACAAGCTTTGCAACACAACAATATAAAACTCATTCACTATCCCAGCCAACCCTATTCAGCCAAAATCAATGCGTTATCTGCACTTTTTACTTTGCATCATGGCGAAAGTGAAGCCCTATCGCTATGCTTAGAACAATCCATTAATACATTACTAACCGATGACACAGCAGCACGATTAGCCGCTAAAAATCTTAATCTCAATGTTCATGGCACATTAGGATTATTGCTAAAATCGGTGCATTATCAATTAAGAACCCCGCTTGAAGTTTTGGCATTATTAAAAGAAATTCCTGAAAAAACAACGCTGCATATCCGTCCTCAATTACTCAGCGATATTATTGTTAAAGCGCAAACTGAATGGAAAATCAAATCGTGAACGAACTCCACTTACAGGATAAATTCTTAATCCCTTTTTTCACTGCCCAAAATGGCACTGGCTTAAGTTATCAGGAAGTTCCCCCCAATACGGTCAATCAATCGCTTATCATTAAAAACGATTTGCAAAACTTTCTGCAACACACCGACCTGAATAAAAAGCCTTATCAAAAATTAATTCACCAGTTTAAAGGCGACGAACAGGCTTTAATCACAGCGATTATGCTTTTCTTACAAAACCGCCTAAAAGATTATCGCAATATGGCATTGTTTATTAATAACAATCGCAAAATTGTTTTTGAAGGCATTGAATTAAATCTGTTTTATACCAGCGGTAGCGAATTGCGCAATGATGAATTATTTGAACAAAATATTTTCTCAGTGGTACAAGAATTAGCTTATAAATATGACTATAACGACAGAGAAATATTTTCTTTTCGCCCTGATATAAGCCTGTTTGTAAATGGGCTTTATTTAGGTTACAGCGAATTAAAATCAAACTACACCAACCAAAGCGCACATAAAAATGGACGTGCCAAAGTCGCTAAAGACTACCGAAATGCAGTATGGGCTTATTTACAACACATAGACGCAGATAAAGATTTAACGGATACCGATAAATGTCGCTTGCGTAAAGACATGCTGAAAGTGTTTGAAAAGGCGGTTTTAATCTCAACCACTGATTTGGAAGAAACCTATATTTTGCGCGATATTGCCCGTTCTTTTAAAGACATTAAACAAGATTATGACAATAACAAATTCGATGCAGAAAACTATCAAAAACGTCTCTATCAGCGTTTTAAATCCTATCCTTTAAACAGCAAAAGCGAAGATAAACAGGACAAATTAAAAGAAATTTTTAGCGCACACTATGCTAAAAAAATGCAGGAAAAAGAGATTCTGTATTTCAACTTTATTGAACGCGAAGTGGTTGCTGGTGCAGACGGTAAAACCTTTAAAAATGAAAAAGGATATTTAATCAGCCCACGTCCTAAACAAAAATTTGGCGTTGATAAAATCATGGCAAAAATTGATGACTTTTTAAACCATGAACATGATCCTGATTATTTTATTCAGCAGTTAAAATCCCAATTGCACGGCATTAGCGAAGCACAAAAACAAGAGCTAATTGAAAAACGCCTGCGCTATCAAAACAATAAAAATATTTACTCACTATTACTGCAATATGCCGCAGGTTTTGGCAAAAGCAATATTATCGGCTGGACAGCATTACAACTAAAAGACCTGAAAAAAGACAATGCTTACGTTTATGACAAAGTGTTGCTTATCGTGGATAGGTTGCAATTGCGTGACCAATTAGCCAACAAGCTGTTTAACATGAACATTAACAACAGCATGTATCTGGAAGCCAGTGACAGGAGTAGTTTTAAAAAAGCCTTATCCAGCAATATCCGTTTAGTGATTGTCAATATTCAAAAGTTTAATGGCATTGCTGAAATAATTGGTAAAGACAGCTTAAAGAAAATGGCAAGTTTGCGCGTAGTGTTCTTAATTGATGAAATTCATCGCTCCAACAATGGCGAACAAAATCAGGAAATGATTAGTTCATTTGATGAATTACAAAACCAATTCGATAATGATAAAAACTATAGTAAAACCGTTCATAAAAAGAATTTAATTATCGGTTTTACCGCAACCCCTAGCGATCATACTTTAGCCCGTTTTGGTGAATTTAATAAATATGCGGAAGGGGAAAAATTATGGCGACCCTTTGACAGCTACACCATGCGAGAAGCCATTACTGACGGTTATATTTTAAATCCGCTAGATGGCATTGTGCCCATTTCTGCAAAAATGTATTTTGAGTTACCTAAAGACATACTCAAAGGCTTTGAAGACAAAGACTCAGAAAAAGTTTATCGAATTCTAAACAAAAAAATTTATGAAAATGATGAACGCATAGACGCAATTGCTAAATATATTGCTCAATTTTTAGTTAAATACACCTATAAGCAAATTCGAGGATATGCAAAAGCAATGCTGGCAGCCGCTTCAATCAAAAGCGCGATTAAATATAAAGACCGGATTACTTACCATTTTAATAAAATCGTACAAGAAGAAAAATTTAGCCGATTTAATGATGCTGGTATTTACATTGTTTATAGCGACAGTCAGGAACATCAGCGCAGCAGTAACTTGAACAAGGACTTATCAGAAGAAAAGGTTCTTCAAGCCTTTATGCAAAATAAAAATGGCTTAATGATAGTCGTTGATAAATTACAGACTGGCTTTGATGAGCCGAAACTGCACACACTCTTTTTAGATAAAGAAATTAAAGGTATTAATGCAATACAAACTATTTCACGAGTAAACCGAACTACCGCACATAAAATAGATTGTCGGATTGTGGATTTTTCCTATAAAAACGTGAACGTAAGTAATATTAAAACCGCCTTTGAACATTTTAGCGATGTGGTTGTGAGCGATTTTGACCCGTTAAACATGGAAACGGTTTTAGAATTATTGTACAAAGATTTAAAAAACTCAGTCCCTTACCGCAGTCATTTTGCCGCTTTTTTAAAGTTGTTCCACATTCGTGATTCAATTAAATTGGATATTGAAAATAGCCTTACTGATTTTATTAAAAAACACCCAAATGAAAGTAAAGAGCTTAAATATAAAATCAACCGCTACTTCCATATTTTAGAACTGATTACTGGTGTGATTAGTTTGCCTGATAAATACAGTGAAGCGGCATTTTTAGACTTTTTTAAACGTTTCAACCATATTTATAACACTCTAAATAGAAGTAACAGCGCAATAGATAATGTGACTATTTATTTCGATAATAATATTGGTATTGTAGAACCTTTTGAAAAGCCCATAAAAGAACCTAAACCACCTTTTGTTGGAATTGAAATACCAGAGGGTGGCTTTAAATACAATATTTTAGAAGAAATAGCTAAACGCAATAAAGAGGAAGAGGCAATTAAACTGTTAATTGAAGATTTTGAAAAACATATTGAAATGTTATTTGAGTTTGTCCGCAGTCAAGATGATTCTCAAGATTTAATCGCAAAAATCAGAGGTAATCGCTTTTCAGAAGAAGAAATTAAAGAAGATTTTAGAAAAATTTACGACAGCTTCATTCGGCGTAAGAAACTTAATCTATCCGAATTTTTTATCCAAGAAACTGAAAAGCTTTTTGATAAGCTTTACGATGATTTTGCCGAGTCGGTGAAATGAAAATAACCACAGCATCAGAAAATTCTCGCACGATTAAATAACAGCAAAATGAGGATGATATGGGCAGCGCAGCAGGGCTTCTTTGGGGCGTGTTATTTAGTTCTTTGGGCTTGGGATATTTTATGTATGGCAAAAAACAGAAAGCCAGCGTTCCCTTTGCTTGCGGCGTGGCATTAATGCTGTATCCCTATTTTGTAACTAACACGATTATATTGGTCGTGGTTGGGGTGGCACTTGCGGCGATACCGTATTTTGTCAAATTTTGATTGGTGATGCGGTGCGATGAATCATTCTGTGATTTCTCACTGACTTAAACCGCTTAGTAATGGCTGAAGAAACTTTGCAAGCTCAAATTAAACGGCAACGATTGCCGATGAAATTTATTTGAGGGAAGGAGGCAGAAAAGCAGAAACTTTTTTCTGGTGGTGACTTATTGGTGACTCAAATAAAAAAGGCTCAGAATAAAAATACTCTAAGCCTTTGTTTTTATTGGCTCCTCCGACAGGACTCGAACCTGTGACCCAATGATTAACAGTCATTTGCTCTACCGACTGAGCTACAGAGGAATAAAACTATTTTAATAATGGCGCGCCCGAAGAGATTCGAACTCCTGACCGCTCGGTTCGTAGCCGAGTACTCTATCCAGCTGAGCTACGGGCGCATATTATTTTGTTTACACATTATCGGTTGTTTTTTACTACTTGTCAACTTAAATTTTTATCAAATTAACAATTTTAAACGTGGCGGAGAGAGAGGGATTCGAACCCTCGATGCGCTTTTGGCACATACTCCCTTAGCAGGGGAGCGCCTTCGGCCTCTCGGCCATCTCTCCTAAACTTTTTACTCAACAGAACCGGACTGTCCTGCTGACTCGGCTTGTTCTTTTTTTATTCTTTCGTAGATTTCTTCGCGGTGAACCGAAACTTCTTTTGGTGCGTTTACACCAATCCGAACTTGATTACCTTTAACCCCAAGAACAGTGACCGTAACATCATCACCAATCATTAAGGTCTCTCCAACACGGCGAGTTAAGATCAGCATAATATCTCCCTACATTCTTAATAAAAATCTACTGTCCAAGAACAGCAACCGATCAAGCTGCGCATTATACCAGATTTCTGCAAAAAATAAAGCTTTATGCGACCTTTACTTTATCTAAGTCAAAAGCAGCATGTAACGCTCTAACAGCTAATTCTAAATATTTTTCATCAACAACGACTGAAATTTTGATTTCTGAGGTTGAAATCATTTGAATATTGATGTTTTCAGCTGCCAATGTTTTAAACATCGTACTAGCAATTCCAGCGTGTGAACGCATCCCAACACCGACAATCGAAACTTTAACAATGCTATTATCCCCAATCACTTCTTTGGCACTTAACTGAGCGCAAATATCTTCAAGAATTTTTTTGGCTTTCGCATAATCATTACGATGAACAGTAAAGGTAAAATCTGTCGTGCCATGTGCTGAAATATTTTGAATAATCATATCAATTTCAACATTTTCATCCGCAATGGGAGCTAAAATTTTTGACGCAACTCCTGGCATATCAGGTACGCCGATAATAGTTAATTTAGCTTCGTCGCGATTAAATGCAATTCCTGATATTAAAGCACTTTCCATTTGTGTGTCCTCGTAGGTAATAAGTGTGCCGTTGCCTTCGGTAAATGATGATAAAACTCGTAATTTGACGTTGTATTTGCCGGCGAATTCTACTGATCTGATTTGCAAAACTTTTGAGCCTAAACTCGCCATTTCCAGCATTTCTTCAAAAGTAATTTTTTCTAAACGGCGAGCTTTTGGCTCAATGCGCGGATCAGTGGTATAAACGCCGTCCACATCAGTATAAATATGGCATTCATCCGCCTTTAAAGCGGCTGCTAACGCAACGCCTGTGGTATCAGAACCGCCGCGCCCCAAGGTGGTGATATTTCCATGTTCATCAATGCCTTGAAATCCAGCAACTACCACCACTTTGCCAGCATCTAGATCCGCACGAATTCGACTGTCATCAATTTTGCGAATTCGCGCTTTAGTATGAATGCTGTCGGTTAAGATTTTCACTTGCCCGCCCGTGTAAGAACACGCAGGGCATCCTAAATCTTCCAACGCCATACTTAATAAAGTTGTGGTTACTTGTTCGCCGGTAGAAATCAACGCATCCAATTCACGCCCATTCGGTTGCGATTGCATCTGTTTTGCCATATCAATCAAGCGATTAGTTTCACCACTCATCGCTGAAACTACCACCACAAGCTGATGACCTTCATCTCGAACTTTTTTTACTTTTTGTGCGACCGCTTTAATCCTTTCGATTGTACCTACGGAAGTGCCGCCAAATTTATAAACATAAACTGCCATTGTTGTCGAAATCTCCTTTGATAATGTGTGTCATGTTTTAGATGATGAGTCAAAATACGTTTTTTGACTCCAAAGTTTAAGTTAGGCTAAAAATTTTTCGTCTTTAGCATAAAAATTTACGCAGTTATTTTTATTGGTTTAAATGTGTTTTTACATTTCTGTTTTTTATGCAAAAGCGTTTGTTTTTATTTTATGCACATTGTAATGTTAGAAAACTAAATATTTTTAAGCAAACAACAACCGCCCTTTAGGTTCAGGAATATCACGCCCCAATTCTTTAGCCATCTCCAACCATTCAGAAATAACCTGTTCCGCATTTTCAACCGCTTCCCTGTACGTCGCCCCATCCGCCATACAACCTGACAATTCGGGTACTTCCGCTAAATAAGCCTGATCTATTTCGCTCCAATAAATAATCATTTCATACTTAATCATGGGCAATATCTCCTAATTGGTAGCGAATAATCAAATCACGCACTTGCTTAACTTGATAAGGTTTTGCCATTGCGCCTTTAGGTTGTAAATTGATGATTTCGCTGACATCGCTACGGGTAAAAATGTGATGGTCGCCGCGTATTCTGACTTCAAATTCTAAGCGTTGTAGCAATTGCATCAATTCTGAAAAGGCAACATTGCTATCTGAGCGACCGCTTAAAATTTTAAATAGCAACTTGTCGTATTTGCTCATTGATATTTTTTCTCTTAATCCATTATTCACGTCTTGCCAATTAAGCAAACAACAATCACTTTTCAGATTGTTAATTTCCTAACTGTTGCGCTACCCAAGCCGGAACATTTTCTAATGCGGCAGCCAATCCTGACACATCATCACCGCCCGCTTGCGCCATATCAGGACGACCGCCGCCTTTACCGCCGACTTTCAGTGCAACAGAATTCACCAAATCCCCTGCTTTTACACGATGAATTTGATCTTTGGAAACCCCTGCAATCAAGCTGATTTTGCCATCTTTGACATTTGCTAACACAATTGCCGTGCTGCCTAATTTATTTTTCAATTGGTCAACCATATCGCGCATGGTTTTTGGATCAATATCATCTAAACGGACTGCCAAAACTTTAATTCCATCAATTTCAATAGCTTGTGCAGTTAAATCGCCACCTGCGGAACTGGCGATTTTTGATTTCAAACGCTCTAACTCTTTTTCTAAAGAACGATTTTTATCCAGCAATTGTGCAACTTTATCAACGGTTTTATCTAAAGGTGCTTTTAATAAGCTGGCGATATGATTTAACGCGCTGTCGGTGTTTTTGACCCAATCTAAAGCCGCTTGACCTGTGACACCTTCAATCCGTCTGACTCCCGCAGCCACACCCGATTCGCTGATAATTTTGAAAATCCCAATATCACCCGCTCTTTCCACATGCGTTCCGCCGCAAAGTTCGGTAGAAAACTCACCGATTTTCAAAACGCGCACTTCATCTCCATATTTTTCGCCAAATAACGCCATTGCGCCAGCTTGCATTGCTTCATCTTTTGCCATCACTTGTGCATGAACGGCATTATTCAAGCGAATTTGCGCATTCACGATTTGTTCAACTTGACTAATTTCTGTTGCGGTCATCGGTTCAAAATGCGAAAAATCGAACCGCAAACGTTCAGGATTAACCAACGAACCTTTTTGCGCAACGTGTTCGCCTAAAGTTAAACGCAACGCCGCATGGAGTAAATGGGTTGCGGAATGGTTCAATTCAGTCGCCGTTCTTTTATCAACATTCACTCGTGCATGGCAAGGTTGATTGACTTTCAGCTCGCCGGAAACGATTTTTCCTTTATGCAAGAATAAGTTACCGCCCTGTTTTTGAGTATCCGCCACTTCAAACACCGCGCCATTGGTTTCAATCAAACCGCAATCACCAACTTGACCACCTGACTCAGCATAAAACGGCGTTTTATCCAACAACACGACACCTTCTTCACCAGCCGATAAGTTATCAACCGCCGCGCCTTTGCTAAATAATCCCACAATCGTGGCTTCGTCATCCGTGTAATGATAGCCCACGAACTCGGTTTGGCTGTCGTGGCTAATTTCTTGATTATAATCTGTGCCAAAATTGCTTGCGCCGCGCGCTCTTTCGCGTTGTTCCGCCATTGCCACTTCAAAACCGGCATGGTCAACTGTGAGGTTATTTTCACGCGCAAAATCGGTGGTTAAATCCACTGGAAAGCCATAAGTGTCATACAGCAAAAATGCCGTGTCACCTGGAATCACATTGCCGTCCATTTTTTCCACACAGGCTTCCAGAATTTTCATGCCCTGTTCTAAGGTTTCGGCAAAACGTTGTTCTTCTTTTTGCAACACGCGCTCTACTTGCGCTTGTGCGGCTGTTAATTCAGGATACGCTGCGCCCATTTCTTCCACTAACGGCGCAACCAGTTTGTAGAAAAATACTTCCCGAATCCCTAAGCGATAGCCATGTCGAATTGCGCGGCGAATAATACGGCGCAATACATAGCCGCGACCTTCGTTAGATGGCATCACACCATCCGTAATTAAAAACGCACAAGAGCGAATGTGGTCGGCAATCACACGCAAAGAGCTGATGGTCAAATCATCCGTATTTGCTAATTGTGCAGCAACTTTCAATAGTTTTTGAAATAAATCAATCTCATAATTGTTATGTACATGTTGCACAACAGCGGCAATTCGCTCTAAACCCATGCCTGTGTCTACTGAGGGTTTTGGCAAGGGATGCAACGTACCGTCCGCATCGCGGTTGTATTGCATGAACACCAGATTCCACACTTCAATATAACGATCGCCGTCTGCATCAGGACTGCCCGGAGGCCCTCCGGCAATGTCTTCACCGTGATCGTAAAAAATTTCGCTGCAAGGTCCACAAGGCCCTGTATCCCCCATTGACCAGAAATTATCTTTCGCACCAATGCGTGAAAAACGAGTCGCATCAATCCCAACTTCTTCTAACCAGATTTTTTCCGCTTCAGAATCTTCCTCAAAGACGGTAACCCACAGTTTTTCGGCTGGAATTTCTAATGTTTGCGTTAAAAAATCCCACGCAAATTGAATCGCTTCTCTTTTAAAATAATCACCAAAACTGAAATTGCCGAGCATTTCAAAAAAAGTATGGTGTCTGGCAGTGTAGCCGACATTTTCTAAATCGTTATGTTTGCCACCAGCGCGTACACAGCGTTGACTGGTTGCAGCCCGCGTGAAATCACGTTGCTCGCGCCCCAAAAACACATCTTTAAACTGCACCATGCCAGCGTTAGTAAAAAGCAAAGTGGGGTCATTGCCGGGGACAAGAGAACTGCTGGGTTGTACGGAATGTCCGTGTTCGTGGAAAAAATCCAAAAAGGCAGCACGCAGTTGTGCGCTGGTCATGTTTTTCATAATGTTAAAAACGGGTTAATAATAAAAATTTAAAGACTGTGTAAAAAAGTGGGAGCGCGAATAGATTGAATGAGCTGTCCTGTTAATTTTTCAACGCAATCACAGATTATAACGGTGCATAAGGATCATCTATATCGCTGTAAAATGCGGCATCGTTATTGATTGGCGTTTGAATCCGCTTATTAAAAACTAAATCGCGAATTTGCGCCTCTAATTGTTGGGCTTTTTCAGGATGTTCTGCTAAAAAGGAGCGCACATTTTCTTTGCCTTGCCCCAATTTTTCATCACCGTAAGCATACCAAGAACCTGATTTTTTTAACAAACCATATTGCACACCTAAATCAATCAGTTCACCGAAAAACGACACACCTTCACCGTATAAAATTTCAAAAACTGCTTCTTTAAAAGGCGGCGCAACTTTATTTTTCACCACTTTAATGCGCGTTTCGTTACCAATGACTTCATCATCTTTTTTCACTGAACCAATCCGGCGAATATCAAGGCGAATTGAAGAATAAAATTTTAACGCATTCCCGCCTGTGGTCGTTTCTGGGCTGCCAAACGTGACACCAATTTTACTTCTTAATTGGTTAATAAAAATCACTAAGGTATTGGTTCGGTTGATGTTTGCTGTTAATTTGCGTAACGCTTGCGACATTAATCGTGCTTGCAAACCCATGTGGGACGCGCCCATATCGCCTTCCAGCTCTGCTTTCGGGGTTAAAGCCGCCACAGAATCTATCACCACAATATCCACCGCGCCAGAACGCACCAACATATCGGCGATTTCTAAAGCTTGTTCGCCATTATCGGGTTGCGAAACCAGCAAATCATCCATATTTACGCCGATTTTTTCGGCATAACTCGGATCTAACGCATGTTCTGCATCCACAAAAGCCGCTGTGCCGCCGGTTTTCTGCACCTGCGCAATCACTTCCAGAGTCATGGTGGTTTTGCCTGATGATTCAGGGCCATAAATTTCAATCACTCGCCCTTTCGGTAAACCGCCACAGCCCAGCGCAATATCTAAGGATAAAGAGCCAGTAGGCACAACTTGAATATCGCGAAACGTAGCGACATCGCCCATGCGCATCACAGAACCTTTGCCGAATTGCTTTTCAATTTGCAATAAAGCGGCGTTGAGAGCTTGCTGTTTATTCGTGTCCATATATTTTAAGCCTAGAGGTTTAACGTTTAAGGAGGAAGAGGGAGTTTGCATTGCTTGAATTATGCGGCAACGGGTAATTTTAAAAGATTGGCAACATATTCACTTGGTTTTTGCTTAAGCGCGAACACGCTGATTTCAAAATTTCCAACCGAATAATAAGTGATTGGAAAGCCGCATTCTTTTAAAACAGATAACAAAGATTTGGTGAAAAATCCGGTTTTGTGCGCATAAAAATCTTGCCCGCTGCGTTCTATTTGTTTGCCAAAACCGTAAATAACGTCTTTTACTGCGATAGGCCCTGCGGGGGATTGATACAAAACGTCATTAATATCCATATTGTTTTTTACCACATGCTGCATCAATGCTTGAATATCAGGAACTCTGATATGCGCAAAGCCGTCGCTTTTTAAAATATGGTGAAAGCCTTTTAAGACTTTTGGCACATCGTGGCTGTAATAATGTTCTAAATTGTGCGAGCAATAAACGCTGTCGTAGTCATCGCTGGTGATTTGATCTAACAAACGGGCATCACAAACGATGTCAGGGTTGCCTGTGGGGTCAATATCTAAAAGGTGGTGCGTCCAGCCGTCATAGTGTGCAGGAATTGCGATAGCTTTGCTGTTGCCGCCTACGTTGAGCAGTTTTTTTTGCATAGATGTTGTCGCTTTTTCAATTTAGTGTAATGAGCGGTGATGATAACGTGATGTTTGGTTTTTATCAATTAAACAGAGTGACTATTGTCAGTGCAATCAAGACTTTTTCTTTAACTTGTAAATATCTGCTCAAAAGTTTTTGGGTATTGCAAACGGTAGGCGCAAATTTATTCACGATTTAACAGGATGAAAACTTTTCAAGACGACCAGTCGACTTGAAAGTTTCACGATATTCAAACTTTGAAATAACAAGTCCGTAGCTATAAATTATGAGTGCATCTTACAATCACAACTATTTGTTTCTGCATTGCTTTTAAGAGAATGACAGATGCTTTTGAGCAATAAATTAACACTCTTCTTTAACAAGCCATTGTTTTGCAGCAGGCGCGGCATAATTCAGATAGCGTTCTATCAGCGCGTCTGGATTTTTCTCCACCATCAACAACTCACGGTGATGGTGTTTAACAAACTGCTCTGCCAAAACGTGATCCAAAAAGGCAATCAATGAATCGTAATAACCTTCCACATTCAGCAGTCCACAAGGCTTGTGATGAAATCCCAATTGCGCCCAAGTCCAAATCTCAAACAACTCTTCTAACGTGCCAATTCCGCCGGGAAGCGCAGTAAATCCATCTGAAAGCTCTGCCATGCGCATTTTTCGCTCGTGCATAGACTGAGTGATGTGCAATTCAGTCAGATGGTTGTGTAGAATTTCTTTATGCGCTAAAGCTTGCGGGATAACGCCGATGACTTGACCGCCAAGCTCTAACACGCGATTGGCGATGATTCCCATGATGCCGATACTAGCACCGCCATACACTAATCTAATGTTTCGGCGCACTAATGCGTCGGCAAGTGAATGAGCGGCAAAGCTGTATGCTTCAAGCCGCCCAGAACTAGAGCCACAATAGACACACAGACTATTTATCGTGGACATGATTTTTTCCTGATGATTTAAGCGGCTGCAAATTCGGCATCATGGTAAACATTCTGCACATCATCCAACTCGTTCAACATATCAATAAATTTATCGAACATCACAATGTCATCACCGCTAATCGTAGTTGAATCTTTGGGCAAAAATTGAATTTCATCCACATCAAAATCAATATCGCCCAACAAATCTAATAACGCTTGTTTGGCTTTAAAATAATCTGTTTGCGGCATAAACACAGTGACTTTTGCATCTTCGCTTTCAATATCCGCCACATCCACATCTGCCGAAAGCAATGCTTCAAGAATTGCGTCTTCGTTATCATTTTTAAAGACGAAAATAGCCGCGTGATCAAACATGTGACTGACTGTGCCTTGCGTGCCGATTTTGCATTTTGTTTTGGTAAAACACAGGCGCACATCACCAAACGTGCGATTAGGATTATCCGTTAAGCAATCAACAATCACCTTGCAACCGCCTGGGCCATAACCTTCATAACGCGCCGGCGCAAAATCTTCACCGCCACCGCCTTTGGCTTTATCGAGGGCTTTTTCAATCACATGCGTAGGCACTTGGTCTTTTTTGGCACGCTCAATCAAGCCGCGCAATGCTAAATTTCCGGCAGGGTCAAAACCGCCTGCTTTAGCACTCACATAGATTTCTCGACCATATTTGCTGTAAACCTTCGCTTTGGCATCAGATGTTTTGGCCATCGACTCTTTGCGGTTTTGATACGCTCTTCCCATTTTGTTGCGGCTCCAAATAATAATAAAACCACAGATTTTACCGATTAAGCATGATGATTGGAAACTTATTGCGTCTTAGCAAGAATATTCTTAAACCAAAAATCTTTATGCACGGGTCACTAAACCTCATCTAATTTGAGAAACGTAGTTTTTTGTTGAACCGTAGAGACGCAATATTTTGCGTCTCTTGTATTATAACCTCGCCTTGAAAGCAAGATTCAGGGCAAAAGTCACTGGATGCCGGTTGCGTCTTTGGATTCCCAAATCCGTGTTGTAGATATTGCAGCAGTGACTTACTTTAAACCAACAATCGAACAGTATCTACAAAGAACGATAAATGAATAATTTATTACATACACTGCCCCCAAGAAACGCTCTTTATAAGTTGCACAAAATTTTTAAAGACGACTGGTCATCTTAAGAAAATTTTAAAAAACGACCGGTCGTCTTGAAAATTTTCAAGCGTTTAATACGTTACAAACTTATGTAAACGCGACTAATCGTATCTCTACTGAACACACAGCCTAAGCAATTGACTCAAAACACATCCAAAACCCACTTTCCTTGCAACAATACCCCGCCCACCTCACAAAATCTCTGCTATCCTATTCGCATTTTATTTTTACACTTTTTAACACTCAAAAATTATGCAAATTGACGTATTTAATGGCGATGCTGACGGCATCTGCGCACTAGTGCAACTGCGCCTTGCGCAACCTGTTGACTCTGTTTTAATCACAGGAATCAAACGCGATATTGAATTATTAAGCCAAGTCCAAGCCAGCAGCGGCGATAAAGTCGCGGTTTTGGACATTTCCTTAGCCAGCAACCACACACACTTACTCCGAGTTTTAGACGCGGGCGCGGAAGTTTTTTATGTCGATCACCATGCCGCCGGCGAAATTCCACAGCATCCCGCCCTGAAAACCTTAATTAATACCGATGCCAATATCTGCACCAGTTTATTAGTTGACCAACACTTAAAGGGACAATTTAAAGCATGGGCAGTCACCGCCGCCTTTGGCGACAATATGGACACCAGCGCAATGCAAGCCGCAGCGGGTTTGGGATTAACGCAATCGCAACTGGAACAATTAAAAAACCTAGGAATTTGCATTAACTACAACGGCTACGGCGCAAACGTCAGCGACTTACACTTTCCACCCGCCACGCTGTACCGCGAATTATCGCGTTACGCCTCACCGTTTGACTTTATGACAGACAACGCGCCAACCTATCAAAAATTGTTAGCGGGCTATGCGGATGATATGAACCAAGCTTTACAAACTCCCACAGAATATGCCAATGAAAATGTGGCAGTTTATAGTTTGCCGGATGAAGCATGGTCGCGGCGCATCAGCGGTGTGTTTGGCAATGAACTCGCGAATCAATTTCCCACTCGCGCCCACGCCGTGCTCAGTTTCAACACACAAGGCGGCTATTTAATCAGTGTGCGTGCGCCTTTAACCAACAAAACCGGCGCGGATGAATTATGCTCCGCGTTTCCAACAGGCGGCGGGCGCAAAGGCGCGGCAGGGATAAATCACTTGCCAAAAGAACAACTTTCTGAATTTATTCAACGCTTTGCATCAAAATACGCTGTTTAAATTCATTGGTCTGAATCAAGATTCACACGATTTTAGGATTCACAGGATTTTTAGATTATCTTGAAAATCCTCAAATTCTGAAAATCCTGATTCAGACAAAAAATAATCTTATCAATCACTTATTTTGAAATTGGAAACAATTTATGAAAACACTTATTTCAATCTCGTTGTTGCTTTTGCTCACTGGTTGCAAACAAGACCAACAAAACGAATTAGCTCGCAAAGTCGTTGAATATTTAGACGGTAATTATCAAATTACTTACGCCAACGGCTCAACGTCAAAAACTTGGATTGTTCGCAATGGCAAAGTCACCTCTAACCCAAAAGGTTATTACTTTTTTTGGGATGAGAAAAAACATTACATCCAAACGCCGATTGAAAATACCTTTATGGAGGAAATTGATTAATGCTCAGTTATCGTCATGCTTTTCACGCTGGAAATTATGCGGATGTGGTTAAGCACTTGATTTTAAATTTAATAATGGAGTCTTTATGCAAAAAAGAATCGCCATTTTGTTATTTAGAAACCCACGCAGGCACGGGTTTTTATGATTTAAGCAGTGAATTTGCCGAAAAAACCGGCGAATTTAAAGAGGGAATTCAACTTTTGTGGCGATTGCCGGAAGCTGTGATTCATCCGTTAGCGACAACGTATATGCGCACACTGCGGGCGTTTAATCCGGGGCAGAATTTGAACACTTATTTAGGCTCGCCTGCATTTGCGCGGCATTTTTTGCGTCCGCACGATGCCATGAATTTGATGGAACTCCACCCGCAGGATGTGGAATTGCTGAAAAATAGTTTCAAAAAAGATAAACAAGTGCATATTCATCAGCGCGACGGTTTTGAGGGTTTGATTGCGCTGGTGCCGCCGAAAGAAAAACGTGGGCTGGTGTTGATTGATCCGTCTTATGAGTTGAAACAGGATTATTTGCAGGTGGTGGAAACCTTGAAACTGGCGCATAAGCGTTGGCAGCAGGGGATTTATGCGGTGTGGTATCCGTTGTTGAATGGTTTGCCGCAGGAGGCGATGCTGAAAAAGTTGGCAAATAGCGGGATTAAAAAGATTTTGGTGGTGGAGTTGAGTCGTGAAGCCAGCCACACGCCGCGCGCGATGTATGGCACGGGGATGGTGATTATTAATCCGCCGTATCAATTGGAGGAAAAGTTGCAGGCGTTGTTGCCTTGGTTGTGGAAGTTGTTGTCGCCGCAGGCTGAGGGAAAATGGCGGGTTGAGTGGTTGGTGGGTGAGTAAAATATGTTTGATTTTCTAGGGATATTTGAACAACTTCACGAAGCTCAAGCGCATTTTATCGGTCAAATAGGCGAGTCTGCTTTTAGTCAATATGCTCAACAACATTTGAGCAATGATTATTATATTTTTAACAACATTGTTCTAAAAGCAAATAATGGCACAACACAAATAGATCAAATTATTCTTTCTAAATTTGGTCTGTTTGTTGTTGAAATAAAAAGTTATAAAGGCTGGATTTGGGGCGATGCCAATAATGCGCAATGGACACAAACATTACCAAGTGGTAAATATAAATTTCAAAATCCTTTAAGACAAAACTATAAGCATATTAAAACCTTGCAATCTATTTTAGGTTGCCCTGAAAGTCATTTGAAATCTCTTATTGTTTTTTCAGCGCATTCTGAATTTAGAACTGAATTACCTAATAATGTAGTGCGCGGCGGTATAGACTACATTAACTTTATTAAACAATATCAATCAGTTTTGCTATCCGATAAAGAGGTAACTCTTATCATTGAAAAAATACTGAGTAATCGTTTGAGTAATGAAGAACATCAGGCGCATATTCAAAAAATAAAAGAGCAATACAATAATGCTGATGAAAAGAATGCGCCTCAGTGTCCACGATGCGCTAAGACAATGGTTTTGAGAAAATCAAAATCCGCAAATAATTATGGACAGACTTTCTGGGGCTGTAGTCAATATCCTAATTGTAAAGCGATTATTAATATAAAGGGCGATAAAGAAAAAGCAGAGGAAGCAGCAAGGCAAGTTAATAGACTTATTAATTCTCTTTTAAGATTTTAAATATTAAAAATAAAATGCTAACTGAATTAAAACTTTCAAATTTTAAATCTTGGCGCGAGTTGGATATGAAACTCGGTCGGGTGACGGGGTTATTTGGCACAAATAGTTCAGGGAAAAGTAGCATTTTGCAGTTTTTGTTGATGTTGAAACAGACCGCAGAATCTTCTGATAAAGGATTGGTTTTGGATTTAGGCGGACAAAATCAATTAGTGAACTTGGGTTCGTTTAGAGATTTAATTTATCAGCATCAAGAAGACTTAGCACTGAAATGGAGTATAGATTGGATACCAAGTCACTTTCAGCATCAAAGATTATGCAAAATGACTAGTGAAATTATTTTTATTGATAAACAAATAAAACTATTTTCACAAACATATTATCTTTCTAGTTCTACAGCTCATGGTTCAAGCGTTGTTGAGCCAGCTTATAAAAAAATGATGGAGCAAACATATTACCTTGCTCCATTACGCGAATATCCTAAGCGAGAATATCAATGGTCGGGGGCAAGTCCATCACATGTCGGTTATCGTGGTGAAAATTCCATCAATGCTATTTTAGCCGCTACCATTCGCAATGAAACCAGAACATTACCTAATTCAGAAAAAAAACCTTTTCAAGAAGTGATTGCGTATTGGCTAAAAGAATTAGGTTTAATTCACGAATTTTCCGTTAAAGAAATTGCCGAAGGCACAGGTTTATTTCGCGCAATTGTAAAAAAATCCCCAGAAAGCCCCGAAGCCTTTTTAACCGATGTCGGTTTTGGTGTTTCGCAAGTGTTACCTGCTTTAGTTCTACTGTATTACGTTCCCCAAGGCAGTATTATTTTAATGGAACAACCGGAAATTCATTTGCACCCGTCCGTGCAAAGCGGTTTAGCTGATGTGATTTTGCAAGTGTCAAAACAGCGCAATCTGCAAGTAATTGTCGAAAGCCACAGCGAACATTTATTGCAACGTTTTCAACGCCGCGTTGCTGAAGAAAGCTATGCAGTGGACGAGTTAAAACTGTATTTTTGCGACATTCAGCAAGGTGAATCGAAATTAATTGATTTAAAACTCAATGAATACGGTGAAATTGAGAATTATCCGGATAATTTTTTTGGCGATGAAATGGCTGAAATCGCGGCAACTCGTCGAGCGAGCTTAAAACATAGAATTCGCAAAGCAGAACAACAAAATGGCTAATTTTGTCATTGATACGAATGTCGGAATTTGTGCGAATGGGCGAGATACTCATGCTTCTTTGCGTTGCCAATTAGCGTGCAGTGATTTTTTAGAAACCTGTCGCACATTACATATCACGCTGGATAATCAAAATTTGATCATGTCCGAATATGAAAAACACTTTTATCATAAAGGCGAACCTGGCATGGGCGATGCGTTTTTCAAATATTTGTATCACAATCAACATGCTGGCGACAAAATTCAACTTGTCGAAATCACTCCAATCAATGAAGAAAAAACTGAATTTGCGGAACTTCCTAAAAATCAAGTTGACCCATCCGACCGCAAATTTTTAGCCACTGCTGTCGTTGCAAAAGCCATTCTTGTGAATGCAACCGATAGCGATTGGACAGAACAAAAAAACTTGCTTGAAACACTGCAAATTGAAGTCAAACAGCTTTGCCCTGAACATTCTTGCAAATGAAATTTGAGAAAAACCTTGATGAAAAACAGCCAACCAACAGAACCTTTCGCGCCTTTATCTGACTCTCAAAAACAAGAACTTCTCGCATTAAAAAACAACTTTCACCGCTTAACTCTGGCAATGGATTCTGAACAGCCGCCGTTTAATCTATTGGAAATTTACCCCGAAACCAGCGATATTGGCATTTTGTCAGCGCAATTGACTGATTTAAAAAAATGTTTAGACAGTTTTAGACCGCTTTCAGCGGAGCAAGTTGCGCATTTAAACGAAGTTTTTGATACGGAATACACTTACGAATCGAACAAAATAGAAGGAAATACGCTGACTTTGATGGAAACCGATTTAATTATTAACAAAGGTTTGACGGTTTCAGGTAAAAAAATGCAGGAACATTTGGAAGCGGTGAATCATAAAAACGCGATTGAATACATCCGCGATATTGCGCACAGCGAAACAGCGTTGACGGAAGAAGTTTTAAGAAAAATCCACGCGATTGTGTTGGCTGGCATTGATTTTAAAAACGCTGGAAATTGGCGCGTGGACAGAGTGCGCATTGCCGGAAGTCAGCATATTTGCCCAAATCCGATTAAAATTCCAATGCTGATGAATGAATTTTTTGACTATTATGAAACCCATAAAAACACCCAGCATCCGGTGGTTTTATCTGCGAATCTGCACGAAAAATTAGTCACCATTCATCCGTTTATTGATGGCAATGGCAGAACCGCGCGGCTGTTAATGAATCTGATTTTATTGCAACATGGCTATCCGATTACGATTATTTCAGCGGAAAATAAAGCTCGCGCCGACTATTACAAAACTTTGGAAATGGCGCAAATTTCAGCGAATAAAGACAATAGCGCGTTTGTTTTATTCGTTGCGCAATGCGTGAAGAAATGGTTGTTTGTTTATTTGGAAATGCTCTCAGCCAGCATTGGCGAAGAAAACAAAGAAAAAGGGTATTATTTTTTCAAAAAAATTGCGGCGCAATTGTTGATAACAACTATCTGAAATCAAAATAAGAAATGTAAGAACAATCGGCTGTGGTTGAGAAATCAACTAATCAAAGTTCTGAAATTTTCTAAGACGACCAGTCGTCTTGAAAAAATTTCGCAATTTATTGCAAAACCTAAACATGAATTCTTACTCTAAAAATGCTGCTTAAAATAGATTGGCAGTATCTTGAAAATTGCTACAAATAGCGTGCGGCGGGAGATTTGAGATTTGTAACTACCTCGCAAGGTAGTTACAAACATTGAGAAATTATTTTTTCTTTTTAGTGAAAGACTTAATCCGGCTAAAAAACATACTTTCACTTAACATATCAGTCAAGCCAACGTTTTGTTTTTCTTCCTCTTCTTTTTCTTTGGCTTCTTCTATCTTGATTTCTTCCAGCCACTTAGCCCGCTGCTGCTGTTCTTCTTCCGCTTTTCGTTGAATCCGCTGTTTATCCTGATTATTAATATCCAGCTGAATAAAATCACTGTCTTGTCTGAGCATAAACCGTATCACTTCATCTAATAACGAATCAGTCACCGCCTCCGGCTCAAAGTTTTTCTTATACACGTTAAAATTTTCGTGATTGTGAATTAACAATCTGATTTTCGACTCGTTGTAATCCACTTCAAATTTAAAGCGCACCGGCACTTTTCGGGTGATATTAAACGCAGCCGCCTCAACACCACGACTATTAATAAACTGATTCCATTTTAACGGCAGATTTTTTGAGTTTAAAAACGCAATTTCTTGCTCAATTTTGGATCTGCCTTCCACTTCATAACTAAAACTGCCAGCACCTATGCAATTAAACAACACGTTGACCTGCATAATGCGATTAAAATCGGCAAGTCCACCATAACCATCGGTGTTAATTTTATAATCGGTTTGCGATAACGTGCCCATCTGTGGAAAGCGTTGACAATAATCCGTAATTTCAATGGCTTTTTCTAAATAGCTTAAATGCTCAACGACTTCTTTAAGATCTTGATAGATTTTTTGCATTTTCGGCAAAATTTTAGCTTTATATTCGCCTTCTAATTGTTGCTGAACATCGGCTGCAACTGATTCATGCTTTTCTTTGCTAATTCTTTCGTTTCTTAATTGATCCAGAACACCCATCATTATTCCCCTTTTTGTCTTAATACTTCATAAATCATAATTGCTGCGGCAACTGAGACATTGAGACTTTCCACTTGTCCACGCATGGGTATTTTTACCAAAAAATCACAGTTTTCCTGTGTTAAATGGCGCATCCCTGTTCCTTCCGCTCCCATCACTAACGCCAAAGACATTTTTAAGTCTAAACTAAAAATCGTCTGTTCCGCCTCGCCTGTAGAGCCTATTATCCATATATTTTGCTCTTTCATCCAGCGCAAAGTACGGACTAAATTGGTCACTTGATAGACCGGCACAGTTTCGGCTGCACCACTGGCAATTTTGCAAACAGTTGGGGTAATTCCTATCGCATTATCTTTGGTAATAATAATGCCATGCACGCCAGCGGCATCGGCAGTACGCAAACAAGCCCCCAGATTATGCGGGTCTTGCACATGATCTAATACCAGAAAAAATGCTGGCTCAGTTAAGCTCTTAATTTTATGTTTTAATTGTTCTTCTGACTGTACGCTAGGCAACTCAACTTCAGCCACAATCCCTTGATGATTTTTGCCATCTGCAAATTTATCTAACTTTTTCTTATCCGCTATTTCAGTTTTAATATTTAAAGAATTCAACTGAGTTTGCAATTCTTTTAAACGTACATCTTGCCGCTGACTATCCAGCCAAACTTGGGTGATTTTTTCAGGTGAATAATCAAGCGCGGCTTGTACGGCATGAATTCCGAATAATTTACTTAGATTCATTTTTTATGACGTTTTTTAACGTTTTTTTTAGGAGGGGTGGAAACCGGCAGCGGAATGGTTTTTTTCACTTTAACGGTGTGCAATAAATCAAAATCAATTTTCTTTTCGTCTAAATCGACTCGCGCAACTCTCACTTTAACGCTATCGCCTAAACGATAAGTGATGCCAGTGCGCTCGCCTTTTAAATGCCGTGAAGTGGCATCAAAATGAAAATAATCTTCCGGCAAGTTGGAAATGTGAACTAAGCCTTCCACATAAACATCTTTTAATTCCACAAAGAAACCAAAGCCTGTCACCGCAGAAATAATGCCGCTAAACTCTTCGCCGAGTTTGTCCTGCATATATTCACACTTTAGCCAATTCACCACATCGCGGGTTGCTTCATCTGCTCGGCGTTCATTTGCCGAACAATGCTCACCTAAGACAATCATATCTGGAAATCCATAGATAAAAGTTTCTGGCGGTTTCTCAGCTAAACAATGTTTAATGGCGCGATGTACTAATAAATCTGGATAACGGCGAATCGGTGAGGTGAAATGTGTATATGCCTCAAGTGCCAAACCAAAATGCCCTTTATTATCAGGACTATATACAGCTTGCGACATAGAGCGCAACAACACGGTATGAATTAAATGGGCATCGGCTCTGCCTTGACTGGCGTTAATCACCGCCATGAAATCCAGCGGCGTTGGTTCTTCGCCACCACCTAAATGCAATCCCATTTCGTTTAAAAAGGTTCTTAACGTCGCGAGTTTTTCAATGCCGGGCCCTTCATGGATTCGTAAAAGACGCGGAATTTTTTTCCGATTGAGATAACGTGCCGCTGCAATATTGGCACTAATCATAAATTCTTCAATCAATTTGTGCGCATCATTGCGTTGTACTGGCACAATTTGTTCAATTTTGCGCTCAGTACCAAACACAATTTTAGTTTCTTGCGTTTCAAAATCCATTGCGCCGCGCTGTTCGCGTTTCACTCGCATCACTTTGTATAAAGCGTAGAGTTCTTGCAAATGCGGTAACAGAGGTTGATATTTTTTCGCTAACTCCGCATCGCCATCCACTAAAATTTTCGCAACTTCTGTGTACGTCATTCGCGCATGAGAGCGCATCACCGCTTCAAAAAACTTGGAGCGCAAAATAGTGCCTTCTGCATCAATCACTAGCTCACACACCATACACAGGCGATCTACGTCTGGATTGAGTGAACATAAGCCATTTGAGAGAATCTCAGGCAACATCGGAATAACTTGTTCGGGAAAATAAACGGAGGTACTGCGATTTTTGGCTTCATCATCTAAAGCGGTACTGACTTGCACATAGTGCGCGACATCAGCAATGGCAACCAGCAACTTCCAGCCTTTCGGTGTTTTTTTGCAAAATACAGCGTCATCAAAATCACGCGCATCTTCACCATCAATCGTAACTAACGGTGTATCTCGTAAATCAACTCGGTTTTTCTTAGCGGCTTCAGGCACATCTTTTTTTAGATGTTTGATTTCTTTGAGTAATTTATCCGGCCATTCATTCGGTAAATCATAAGACCGAATTGCAACTTCAATTTCCATGCCCGGAGCTAAATGTTTTCCTAAAACTTCAGTCACTCGCCCTATCGGCTGATGTCGTTGATTAGGTTGCTGCACAATTTCTGCGACAACAATTTGCCCTTTTTTCGCTTTTCCCAATCCTTCTTTTGGAATCAGAATGTCTTGCGCTATTTTTTTATTATCCGCAACGACAAAATAAAAACCTTTTTCACTAAACAATCGCCCGACAACTTGATGCGTATTTCTTTCCAACACTTCAACAACGGCTGCTTCGCGTCGCCCTTTCCTATCAAGTCCTGAAATTCGCACCACAGCACGGTCATTGTGCATCAGCTCTTTCATTTCGCGCGGTGATAAAAATAAATCCGCAGAACCATCATCAGGCTTTAAAAAACCAAACCCATCAGGATGCCCTAGCACTCGTCCGGCAATTAAATCTTGATTATTGACTAAACAATATTGCTGTTTGCGATTAAACAATAACTGCCCATCTCGTTCCATTGCTCGCAAACGGCGGCGCAGAGCTTCTAAATCCGCATCAGACTGTAAGCCAAATGATTCTACAATTTGCTTACGCTGCAAGGGTTGTCCTGCTTGCTCTAGCAAATGCAGAATCAGTTCGCGACTAGGGATTGGTTGCTCATATTTCGCGGCTTCGCGTTGAGCATAAGGGTCTTGGGTTGATTTAAAATCAATATCGGGGGGAGACTTCTGGGTCATTTATGAGGGAATCTGCGTGTAACGATGTGATAATGAAGTAATTTGAGCTTTTGTTCCCAAACTAAAATGAGCCTATAAACATACCACAGACGATGTGTTTTCACCAATGATAGTAGCTGCTTGGAATAAATAGAGTTTAAAAAGACACGAATAGCTTGATTTTCTTGTTGTTTGCTGTGAAAAATCGAAGCGAAAGTTCAATGTATTTTTATGATGTGAGTTTGGAATAACTCAAAAGGAAATTTGTTTGATGTCACTTAAAGTCTTAACTTTTAAGTGGCGTCCCCAAGGGGGTTCGAACCCCTGTTACCGCCGTGAAAGGGCAGTGTCCTAGGCCGCTAGACGATGGGGACCTTGGATCTTACAGTTTATAATCAACTAATTGGTGGAGCCAGACGGGATCGAACCGACGACCTTAACACTGCCAGCGTTACGCTCTCCCAATTGAGCTATGGCCCCTGAGTTGATTTCAGCCATTATACAGGTATTTTTAAAAATGTCTACCCTTGACTTAAGTTTTCAATATATTTGATAGCGCGTTTAATTCTAGCTAACGTTTTTTCGCGTCCTAACAATGACAAAGTTATATCAATTGCAGGAGAAACAGCTGAGCCACACACCGCTACCCGCAACGGTTGCGCTACTTTTCCTAGTTTTAATTCCATCGCTTCAGCAACATCCAGTACAATCTGATGTAATTGCGTTCCATCCCAAGCATCCACGCTTTCAAATTCATTCAGTAAGCGTTGTAAAACTGCATCAGTACCGACTTTGAAATTATTTTTTGCCGCTTTTTCATCATACTCAGCAAAGTCTTTATAAAAATAAACACTCGCCGCCGCCATTTCCACCAACGTTTTACAGCGTTCGCGTTGCGCTTTCACTATATCAATTAAAGCCGCTCCTTCTGTAGGGTCTATACCTAATTGCCCGATATGCCAGCTCAAATGATGGGCAACATGAGCAGGGTCACTATTCATAATATACTGATGATTCAGCCACAATAGTTTTTCTGGATTAAAAGTTGAAGCAGAAACATTTACATTTTCCAGAACAAAATGTTCAATCATTTCATCAACAGAAAACACTTCTTGATCGCCATGTGACCAACCTAAACGCACCAAATAGTTCAGCAATGCTTCTGGTAAAAATCCATCATCACGGTATTGCATCACGCTCACCGCACCATGCCGCTTTGATAAGCGTGCGCCATCAGAACCCAAAATCATTGGCAAATGCGCATAAAGTGGCAAATCCGCTTTGAGTGCTTTTAAGATATTGATTTGTCTAGGCGTATTGTTGATATGGTCATCGCCGCGAATCACATGGGTAATTTTCATATCCATATCATCCACAACTACCGTTAAATTATAGGTGGGCGAACTATCTGAACGCGCAATAATTAAATCATCCAACTCTTTGTTTTGGATAACAATATCGCCTTTCACTACATCATTAATGACAACCGCACCATCAACAGGATTGCGAAAGCGGACTACACACTCATGTTCGGCAGGATCTTGTGGATTATCGCGACAATGCCCGTCATAACGCGGCTTTTCCTTATTTTGCATTTGCGTTTCACGCAATGTTTCTAACCGCTCTTTACTGCAAGAGCAATAATAAGCATCACCTTGGCTCAATAACTGCTGAATAATCTCTTTATAGCGATCAAAATGCTGGGTTTGGTAGAAAGGGCCTTCATCATATTCCAATCCTAACCAAGTCATGCCTTCTAAAATAGCATTCACCGATTCTTGCGTGGAGCGTTCCAAATCGGTATCTTCGATTCTTAAAACGAATCTGCCGCCATGTTTACGCGCATAAAGCCATGAAAATAAAGCGGTTCTAGCTCCGCCAATGTGTAAATAACCAGTAGGACTAGGGGCAAAGCGTGTTTTTATACTCATTTAATTATTTCTTTCTCAAAATTTGTTTTGCATATTCTGCGGGAATTTGTTTCGCAGCTCCTAAGCGAATGCGTTTATAGTCAAAAGCAATACCACCTTTTGCTATTTCATTTCTGCCTAAAATCGCCAAAGAGGGTTTATGACCTTGAGCGGCGGCTTTTTCATACCAAGCTGTAGCTTTGTGCACATCCATTTCCATTCCCATTCCTCGGTCATACATGGCTGCGACAATCACTTGTGCTTCCAAAAAACCTTGATTAGCGGCTTTTAACATCCATTCAGCAGCTTTTTTATCATCTTGTTCTTTGCCTTCTTTACCTAACAAATACATAGCACCGATTTTTGCCTGAGCTAAAGAGTTTCCTTGCTCTGCTAACTGCATTATTGTATTTTCAGATGTGGATGTATTTGATTCATTTGCATAAACATCATTCACCAGTACTAGTGAAAATATCAACAACATCCAGTTTAGTATTTTTAACATGTGTGTATCCTTAAAATTAGCCAACCATAAATTTAAGCTGCTATTAATTTAAAAAACTCGGCTTCTGAAATAATGTCTCGATTATTTTCCACTCGATCTAAATAAACCAATCCTTGTAAATGATCATATTCATGCTGAAAAATGCGTGCGATAAAATCTTTCAGCTGAATCATGTTGAAATCGCCATTCACATCAGTGTAATTGACTTCAATTTCTTGATAACGTGGGACTAACGCTCTAATTCCTGAGATGCTTAAGCAGCCTTCCCAATCTTTTTTTTGCTTATCCGATAACGCTTGAAAAGAGGGATTTATCATCACAACCGGTTGCATTAAAGGCGCGTCAGGATAGCGTTTAGTGGGTTTTGAGGCGACTACAATAGCACAAATTGAATGGCCAATTTGCGGAGCGGCTAAACCAACACCACTTGAATCAGCTAAAACATCCAGCATTTCTGCAATAACGCCAGTCACATCTGGTGATTTTACATCGGCAATTGGAGTTGCTGTCATCCTTAATACAGGATTCCCCAATTGCGCTATTTCAGTATTTTTTTGCATTATTTAGGGAAAATAGAGTGAATATCGTCACCGATATTATTTAAATCCGCTGTTTTTGCAAATTGATCGTCCACTAATCCGACAATATTATTATTTTTTATCAATCCCAAACTTAACATATCATCCGCCATAGCCTGCATTTCTTCTTGTTTTGGTTGATAAAGATTAAACAGGACTCTATCAGCCGGTGTGTTTAAAGCGTAATTAACCAACGGCAAAGGCGCATTCCAATATTTTGACGCAATTTTTGCAGCCTGACCTAAATGACTTTTAGCCCAAAAACCAGATCGAGCTGCCGCAGTAACCATCATTTTGACGGTTTCAGGGTCTCTTTTAATAAAATCACCTCTTACTACCATCAAATTACAAATAAAATGTTCCGCAATTTCCTCTACATAAAACAGTTTTTCCGCTTCACCTGCTTTTAACGTTCTAGCTGCAAAAGGTTCACCAACAAAATAAGCATCTAATACACCAGAGGCCAAAGCAGCCGCCATATCAGGTGGATTCATTTCCACGATTTTAATTTGCCCCTCCAACCCTCTTTTTTTCAACAGCTTTCTCAGGGTGATATTATGCCCTGAAAAACGAGTAGGGACGGCAATCGTGCTGCCTGCTAAATCACTTAATGATCGGATTTTTAAGCCTTTGCGGGTCACTAATGTGCTTTCATGGCGATTGCCAATATAAACGACTTTAACATCTTCACCTTGTTGCTTTAAAACGATGGAAAGCGGTGCAATAATAAATGCTGCATCAATTTTTCCGTTGCGTAAAGACTCCGCCATTTCAGAAAAAGAGGAAAATTTCAAAGCGTTAAAACGAATATCTTCATTTCCTAAGCTTGCATAATCCAATAAAGGAGCTGCCAAATTAGTTATTACAGGCATGTAGCCCATGTAAACTGTTTTTTTACTACCGTGATCAAAGTTTAAGTAATAATGCGCTGCTGAAATAAAAACTAACCAACTGATGACAATAGCCGTAATTTTTACAGGTAGGCTTAGTTTAAACGGCATAACTAACACCTAACATGAAAAATATCTCATCGCGTAATTCTCTTAGTTCTGGATGAGAACCTAAGTCTCGGGGTCTGCCAAAACTTAACTTTCGCTCCAATTTCACTTGTGAAGGTCGTCCACTCATCACAATCACTCTGTCCCCCATAATCAATGCGTCATCAATATCATGAGTAACAACCAACGTGGTTTTTTTGATGAACTCGTGCATATTCACCACTTCTTCACGCATTTTCATGTGCGTTAAAAAATCTAATCCACTAAAAGGCTCATCCATAATTAAAGTATCTGGATTAACCGCTAAAGCCCTTGCCAATTCTGCTCGACGCAACATACCACCGGATAATTGATGCGGATAATGGTTTTCAAAATTCCCCAATTCAACCATATTAATGTAATCTTGAATAATTTTATGTTTTTTTTCTGTATCTTCTAAATGACGCACGCCAAGTTCAACATTTTCCCAAACAGTCATCCAAGGTAATAAACCGCTATGCTGAAACACAAAAATACTATCTGCTCGCGGCTGGCTAACCACCTCACCATTGATCAGCACATGTCCTGAAGTTGGTTTTTCAAACCCTGCAATCATACGCAACATAGTTGATTTTCCACAACCAGAAGGCCCTAAAATACAAACCATTTCTCCATCTTGGAATTCTAAATTAATATCATTTAAAACAACAATATCTTGATTTTTAAAACTTTTTTCTTCTCCACGAGCTATACGTCTTTGATCAATATAGGATTTTTTTAAATTTTTTATTTGAATATGACTCATTATTTTGTCAGCCTTCCCCACGCAGTGGATTCAATATTGCCTAGTTTGCGCATAATAAAATCCAATAATAATCCTATAATTCCAATCGCAATCATTCCTACCATCACATAATCCATCCGCAGTGCGTTTCTGGAATCTAAAATCAAATAACCCAGCCCAGATTGTACCGCTATCATTTCAGCAGCCACCACAACCAACCAAGCAATCGCAATAGTCATTCTTAACGCAGTAATCACTTGCGGAGTAATGGCGGGAATCACTATTTTTGTTAAAACCTCGTAACGGCTAAAATTAAAATTTGCCGCAACTTGGAAAAAAGTAGGTCTAATAGACTCAACAGCAACGCTAGTTGACACAACCATTGGAAAAAAGCTCGCTAAAAATATTAAAAAAATAGCAGGAGGGTCGCCAATTCCAAACCACAACATTGCTAAAGGAATCCACGCTAATGGAGAAATAGGACGTAAAAACTGTACTAGAGGATTAAATAAAAACTTTGCATTTTCTAAGCGTCCTAAAATAATTCCTAAAGGTACGCCTAATAATACAGCAAGTGAAAAACCAATACTGACCCTAAAAAGACTCGCAACTGTATTTTTTAATAATTTACCATTAACAATTAACTCTTCAGTGCTTATTAAAACTTCAATCGGCTTTGGAAAGTTATTGCTACTTATATCACCAAAGCGCGTAACTAACTCCCATAGAATTATGATAAAAAAAAATGTTACTAATGGATAAATTATTCTTTTATGAGGCATTCATTGTCCTTTGTGAACTAAAATAATTAACATAAAAACATTAAAATATTTTTTAAATATATTTAAGATTTTATCAACTTATCTACATTATTTAGAATAGAGGTACAGTTAAAAATCTGACTTTAAACCGCTTCAACTTCTTTAGCTAATGCTTTATATTGCAGTGCGGAAGTTGATTTTTCATCATAAAATATCACAGGCTGATTCACTATTTGTGACTCTTGCATTTTAAAATCAAAATTGATAATCGTATTAAACATTTTGTCTTTATAGCGGGCTTTTAATTTGGAAAAAACAACTTTCGACGCAGTGTTTTTTTCATCATACATTGTTAATAATACTCGGTAATCTAACAAATGTGTTTTTGCTAACGCTTTGATAATATTCTCAGTTTGCATCACGCCATTCATTGCTAAAAACTCGGCTTGTGTTGGCACGATCACAAAATCAGCGGCGAGCAAAGCATTCGGAGTAAAAAATTTTATTGAAGGCGGTGTATCAATTAAAATGCAATCAAAATGACTTTTAATCGGCTCTAATAAATTGCGCAGAAAAAAACCAAAATCTTTTTGTTGTAAACAATCTTTTGCTAATAACGACATTTTGCTATTAGCTGGCAATAACCATAAATTAGGACGAACACTTTTCACTATTTTTAATATTTCGGCTTCTTTTTTCATCACTTCATAAAAAGAAAGCTGATTTTTTTGTCCTAATAACAAACTTAAATTAGCTTGCACATCAAAATCAATTAATAAAACTCTTTTTCCTGATAATGACAGAGATGCGCCTAAATTAAGACAAGTTGATGTTTTTGCTACGCCGCCTTTTTGATTGCAAATTGCAATAATTTTTTTATCAGGGGCAATATTGTGGGGAGTTAATTCATAAACATCTTCTTTGGGAGATGTATCAACTGAAAAAACATGTTCGCATTTTGAACATCTGACTTTAAATAAAGTTTTTTTGATTAAACTAATATCTAATTGAAATCGTGTTTTGCATTTATCACAAATAATAATCATAACAGGCTCGTATTTAATGCTTAAGATAAAGTAGCTGCTTTTTCATTAATTAAAGCTTCTATTTCATGGGAGAGTTTTATTTCTTCAACAATCATATCAACTACCCCTCTTTCAATAGCGCATTTAGCTAAATTAGGATAAACACAAGTATCCGTTTTTTGTGCCATTGTAATGCCTGATTTTTCTTTAATATTAAAAAATCCGTCAGAGCCATCATCGCCAATCCCTGTCAATAATAGCCCGATTGTACGTCGCCCAAACACATTAGCAGCGGATGAAAACAAGGTATTTAAAGGTTTTCCCACTGCCTCGCCTACTTTTAAATACGCTTCTTGGTTGTCATTAACTTCTATGGATAATGAATATTCATTAGAGGCCACATAACACACACCGGCTTCTAAAATAGTTCCATCTGTTGCCTCGCACATATGCCAAGCCGTATATTTATCAAACTCTTTTACAAATGCGGGTAAAATTTTGGGAGAAATTTCTTGCATAACAACGGCGGCGGCGGATAGTTTAGGCGGTAATTCTGAAAAAATACGAATGGACGTATTAGGCCCACCTAACGTTGTTCCCATTAACAATAAATAATCTAACGCCTGTAATCCATAATAATCTTCTAGTTTATTTAATTCATCCGATGGTTGAATTTTTACTCGATGGATATTATCAATATTAACGGCAACCGCCATTTTTATCCTATCAATAATCTGTTGTTTAGCTTTGTGAATATCTTGCGAAATTGCTCCAGATGGTTTAGGCAGAAAATCCACCACACCTAATCTTAACGCTTCAAAAGTAATCGCTCCGTTGTTAAAAAGCGAACTTAGCATGACGATGGGAACTGGGCATTCTAACATAATATGCCGCACGGTTCTGAGCCCGTCCATAATCGGCATATCAACATCAAGCGTAATCACATCAGGGCAAAGTTCTTTGATTTTTTCCAACGCTTGCAAGCCATTTTTTGCAGAACCTACCACTTCAATCTCTGCATCAGAATTTAAAATTTCGCTCACAGCCTTGACCATAAAACTTGCATCATCAACGACTAAAACTTTTATTTTTTCCGCCACAGCGATCCTCTCAACTCGGAAGTATTTCAACAGATGAAACAGGCTAAATGCCCTAAAATCACTAGCCCCACACTATTCAGCTAGTGATGCTAATGATTTTTTCTCTTGCTCGTGATGCTTTTTAATTTGCTTATCGGTCGTCATATTAATTAATTCATACACATCTAAAATTAAAGAAATACGTCCATCACCAATAATAGTTGCGCCAGAAAAACAATTTTGCTCATGCAAATAATCGGCTAGCGGTTTAATAACCACTTCTTCTTGTCCTAAGAGCGCGTCAACCATTAAACCAATCCGTTGATTGCCCGTGTTTACGACAACCACAAAGAAATCGGTTTCGCCTGATTTTTGACTGGATTGAAGTCGGAATAACGTAGCCAAACGGAAAATAGGCAAAGTTTTACCGCGTAAATACATCACCTCGGTTTCTTCCATAATTGAAATTTCCGATTCAGAAACCCGCAATGTTTCTTCTACGTTAGCTAATGGAATCGTGAAAGAATCTTCTCCAACCCGCACCAACAATGCCTGAATAATCGCAAGTGTTAGTGGGATTTTTAAGCGAATTTTAGTTTCAATCCCAATTTTTGATTCAACTTCAATTGTGCCATTTAATTTCTCAATATTCTTTTTCACCACATCCATGCCCACGCCACGCCCGGAAGTGCTGTTTATTTCTTTCGCAGTTGAAAAACCCGGCATCATAATAAAACGCGTTAAATCTTCTTTCGTCATTCTGTTTAGCTCTTCTTTGCTAAACAAATTCATTTCTTCGGCTTTAGCTTTGATTTTATCCGTATCAATGCCTTTGCCATCATCGGTCACTTCAATCACGATATGGTTACTTTCATGGTACGCCTCTAAAATCAACGTGCCTGTTTCGGATTTGCCTGCTTTTTTCCGCATCTCAGGTGTTTCAATGCCATGACCTATCGCATTTCTAATCATGTGGATTAAAGGATCTGAAATTTCTTCAATAATCATTTTATCCAGCTCAGTTTCCTCGCCTCGAATTTCTAACTGAACTTTTTTAGCGTTTACATGAGCCAAATCGTGCACTAAGCGTGGATAGCGATTGAAAATCTGTGCAATCGGCAACATCCTGACTTTCATCACGCCTTCTTGCAATTCATTTGAGGTGCGACCTAACGAAATCACCGCCTCACTAAAACGATACGCAAAAGTGCGCACAGGTTTTAAATCTTTTTGCCCTAACCCAGTCACAGATTTTAAATACTGTTGTAGCTCATTAATTTCACTGGCTAATTGGAAAAAATACGCTCTATCAACAATTAACTCACCGACTTGATTCATTAACGAATCAATTTTATCGGCATCTACGCGAATACTTTTCTTAAATGCCTTATCTGCACTAACTTCTGTTTTAGCTTTTTTCACAGTATTGTTATCTACTGCATTTATCACTGCGTTTGGTTTTGGCGTTGCTTCGGGCGTTGAAGTTCCTTTAACTTCTTCTTTGATAGCATTGATAACTTTAGTGGGAATTTCTTGGTTTGCCTGATCTAACGTTTTAATATTCAGTTGCAAACTGTGTTCTTTTTCAGCTTTGGCTCGACTTTGCTCTTCTTTGCTAGTCGCAAGCAATGCACCAAATAACTCGTTAACCGGCTCAGAAGTAATGGAATGTTCAATAGAAGAATCTAAAGCACTGCTTAGTTTTTTAAATAAATCTGAGTCTTCCCCATCGTCTTCGGCGTAATTTATTTCTACACCAGATGGCTCTGGAATACTCACTATGGCAAGTTTTTCTGCTGCAACAGTATTCGGCTGTTCTTGAATTAAGTCGTTAATGAAAGCAAGAGTCGCCGTTTCTGTCGCCTCATCAATCACTAAATTATCTAAAGAATGTACGAATGGATTTAACTCTGGAGTTGGTTTTTTTACCGCTGTTGCGGCTTCTTGCAGTTGTGGAAAAATAGATTGCAGCTTCCGCAAATAGTCATTCATAAATGCAAATGACATAGGCTCAGTGACAATTGTTAAATTTTCCAAACAATCAATCACTTCCTCTATCCATTTGACATAAATGATTGTCAATTGTTGGTACGCCATATAATTAGCTGAAAACTTAAGGCTTTCCAACGCTTCCAGCGAGGCGTTTAATAATTCTGCTGGATTGTTTGCGCTAGGTAGTTTCTCAACATAGTCATTGAGTAATGAAAATTTTTCTTTCAGCTGTTGTATAAAGATACCAAACAGTTCTTGGTCATATTCTTCATCTGGTAAAACAAAATCTTCATTCAATTCAGGCGCAAGTTCAATCGCTGTTTCTGGCTGCGTTTCTTCAGACAAAAATTCAGAAATCTCATTGTCCGCACTGCTTTCTGCCAAAAATTCTGATAAGTCATCTTCTTGATTATTATCGTTATTCTCTACAGAAAGAAAATCTTCCGCTTGCTCCTGAGTATCTCCAGATAAGAATGAACTGATGTCATCATCTATCTTTTCTTCCGTGACAAATGACGATAATTCTTCTTCAGGATTCTCATTGCTGAGAAAACTCACTTGTTGTTCTTCAGTGCTTTCAGACAAGAAAGAACTAAAGTCATCTTCTAAATTATCTTCAGTTAAAAATGCCGATAAATCCTCATCCCCAGTGGCTTCTTCTAGGAATGAGGAAATCTCTACATCATCTTGTGATGCAGATGTTGCTGTTGGACTTTCGGCTATGACTGTTGCACTATCCTCTGTTAAGTGGTGATTAATTTGTGCAATTAAATCATCTACTTCGGTTTGCTCTGTTTGGGTTCGCTCTAAGTCCGTAACTAATAAACTAATCCTATCTTTAGTCTTAATCATTAGGTCAACAATCTCTATTGTGACTTGTCTTTGCCCATTTCTGAGCAAATCGAGCAAATCTTCTAACACATGACTTAAAGCTGACACTTTATCTAACCCCACAAACTGTGCTGCGCCTTTAATGGTGTGCATCGCTCGGAAAATAGTATTCAGTAGCTCAAGATTATTTGGATTTGTTTCAAGCTCAAGCAAGGCATTTTCCATTTCATCCAAGCTCTCCCCTGCACCTGTTACAAAGTCTTCAAGTAGAGATAAATCAATCATAGCCAATCCTTATCAATCGCTGATAACATCAAGAATATCTTGTGCTTTATGCTTATTTACAAAGCCTACTGCGCCAATACTTGCTACATCATTGCCGTATTTTTCTTTATCTAAGTTCGATAGAAAAAGGATGTGAGCATCGCCGTCATAATTTAAGATTAACCTCGCCGCGCTCAAGCCATCCATTTCACCCATGGTAATATCCATTGTGACTAAATCGGGCTTTAAGCTTTTGTAAAGCTCTAAGGCCTCAAGCCCGTTTTTAGCTTCGCCCACAATAGAATGACCACCTTTATCAGCTAGGACTTTAGACAGCATTTTTCGCATCATTGAGGAGTCATCAACAATTAAGATACGTTTGCTCATAAATTCACCACTTTTGTCATACTTAACTTATTATTCATCCGCATCATTATTGTCCTGATTAAGCGTGATGCTTTTTAGTTTTTTCACTTCGTCAACCAGCAAAATGCGACTAAAATCAAGTAGGATAAGTAGGTTGTCATCAATTTCACAAACACCTCTGATGTATTGACTGTGCAATCCTGCCACTAAAATATCAGGCGGTGGGTCAATGCTATTTTCTTGAACTTTGATAACTTCAGTAACAGAATCAACAATAAAGCCTGTGACTCTGCCACCTATATCTAAAATTAAAATCCAATCCTTTTCTTTTGCATAACTTGAGCTATGCAGATTAAGCCGTTTGCGTAAATCAATGACGGGAATAATGCTACCGCGCAAATTAATCACACCTTCTACAAACTCAGGTGAATTAGGAACATAGGTAATCGGCGCGGAACGAATAATCTCCTGAACCATCAGAATGTCCACGCCAAAAATTTCTTTACCTATCTTAAAGCCCACCAGTTGAATGAGTTGTTCTTTATCCGATGAGTCAATTCTACTTGCTGTATATCTATCAGCCACAACAAATACTCCTTAAGACTAGATTTTGAACTGTTTTACCTGAGTAGTCAGTTCTTGTGACAAGTCTTGCAAGCCTTTGGTAATGCTCACAACCACACCCGCTCCTTCCACAGTTTGTGCCGCAGCATCTGCTGAAGCGGTGGAAAGTTCTGTTACTTTTTTAGACCGCACTGCTTGTTCGCCTGTCATTTTACTCATTTCATCAGTACGCACCACAATCCCTGTCATTTCTTGACCGATGTCTGTTGCGCCTTTGTTTGCCTCCGCAACCAATGCAGTAATACGCTCTGATTCTTCTAGTAACAATGTCAACGCTTTTTCCGCAGCAACCCGACGTGTTCCTTGCTCACCCGCCATACCAGCAATGTTTTCAGCCAATTTATTCAACTCTTTCATCAGGTTTTGTACCTGAGCAGTTCCTGTTGCCAATACTGTTGCAGTTTTTTCAATTTCGTCAATCGCCTGCATGTTGACTCGACCACCTTCGTCAATTTTAATCAACGATTTTTGTGACTCGTCGGTTAATTTTGATCCGTCTTCAACCCTTGCGCTTGAGTCTTTAATCAACTGTGTAATTTCTTTGGCAGCCTCTGAAGAACGTTGTGCTAGTTTACCAACCTCGTCCGCAACCACCGCAAAACCTTTACCATGCGCACCCGCTCTTGCCGCCTCAATCGCAGCGTTCAAAGCAAGTAAGTTGGTTTGTTCTGCGATTTCGGTGATTACACCGATGATGTCAGAAATTTGCTCGGAAGATTCAGCAATCGCCTGCATCCCTTCTACCGTTGAAGCTACTGAACGTCTACCTTCTTCAGCCGCTAACAGCGAAGCCTTGCCATGTAAGGTCGCCTGCGCAACCGCTTTGTTCATGCTTTCTACCGCGCTGGTGATTGAAGTAACCGCAGTTGATACTTTTGCCACCATCGCGCCTTGCTCTCTTGCAGTTGCCACAACCTGTGCACCTGTTGCCCCCATTTCAGAAACCCTAGCCATCGTTTCTTTCGCTTCCTTGTTTTGGGTTTTCGCCGCTTCCGATACTTCGCTAACTGATTTTAATAGATTTCTAACGGTTTTCGCTGATACTTCCGCCGCTACTTTTTGTCCTTCAGAAGCTTGGTTTACCTTAGCAGCCGTGCTACCCATGTCACCAATAATGCCCACAGATTCTTTGGCTCGCACCAACTCATTTGCAGCCCTTTCTCTGTTACCAGCGGCACGTTTCGCCACATTTTCCGCACTTTCAGCAACATTCACCGCAGAATTGTTTACAACGATAAAGGCTTTGTGAATCACGCTAATCATAGTGTTAAACGCTTTTGACATTGTGCCGATCTCGTCGTTACCCCCTTCTGGAACGGTTAAAGTCAAATCACGCTCATTCGCAATCTGCGTAATAACGCTCGCCATTTTTGTAATCGGACCCGCAATAGATGCAGCAACCAATAACGCAATTAAAATAACCGATACCAATACCACACTACCCATCACACCCATAGTACGAGCAAATCTGGTGACAGGCGCGAAAGCTTCATCTGTATTTTGTTTCGCAATTAACACCCAAGTTAAATCACCGTAAATTTTTACAGGTGCGTAGGCGGCAATAATTTCTTTACCCGTGTAACCCATCATGGTTTTTGCATCGGCTTTTTGGAATCCTTCTTCAGTCGCAACAGTTTTTACTACGCCTGTTTCAGGTTTATCAAATGACGCTTGCAGTTTGTGGTCAGTATCCTGAATCGAGTCAGATCGCATTAAATAATCAGGCCCTACAACATAAGACTCGCCTGTTTCACCCAAACCAGTTCGTTCTTGCATGATGGCGTTAATACCATCGGGCGGTAACTGTACGGCCACCGTGAACAAAGTCTTGCCTTTATCTATAACAGGTTGAGCAACGAAAGCAGCTACCCTGTTACCAGAAGCAGCGTAACGATCGAAGTCTTCAAATGCGAAACCGCGTTTATCGAAAGATTTTTTTGCCACACGAGCCAGACCGGTGTTTTTATATTGACCAGTGAAAACGTTGGTATTGTAATCTGCCTCATGTGCCACTGTGTAGAAGACCTGACCGTCTTCTGCTACTAGCATAATGTCATAATAGTTATAGTCTTTAACATATTTAGCAAAGTAATCCTCTGTTTCACCTTGCGCTTTTGGCGAGATAATCTCTTCAACCGGTACAGTGGTAATAATACCCCAGTTAAAACCAGGTAATTTGACGGTATCGTAAAGCGATAACTCGTATTTGCCGGTTGCACCAACCTTAAAGTCAATGCCTGATTGTCCACCAACCGCCGCTTCAACATAACCAATTGCGGCTCTTTCCTCACCGATTTTACCTTCTTTCACCACGCGGTCAGAGCGGTAAGTAAATTTACCGTTAGGGTCTTTTGCGATTACAAACGATTCACCAGCAGCAGTATAACCAGTTCGTTCCTGAAGAATAGCGTTAATCTCTTCGTTTCTTATCTGAAAAGCTGCCGCACCTAAATATGCGCCCGTTTCATCAAATAAGGGTGTTGCCGCAAAAGAAGCGAAAGCTTTTAGCGGCTCGTAAAAAGCAAAGTCTTCTACTGCCGCTTCAGTACGCGATTTGGCAAAAACTTTTCCTAGCACAGAGTCTTTCAAATTGCCGGTTTTGACATTTTGCCCAACATCAGTACCCGCATTAGTTGAGTAAATCACGTTGCCGTTATAGTCAATCAAGATAACGTCTGCCACCGCAAAGTTTTCTTTAATGGACTTCAGACCTTTTTCCCGTGCAGCCTGTACCGCTTTATACTGCGGACTCGACATACCTAAAGCATAAGCTTGGGTAAATTCTCTGATACCAACAGTAAAACGAATGTTCAAACGGGTATCATCTGTTAGGTTGATAATCCGGTTATAGTAGTTTTGCACCCGATCGCGTTTTTGCGACTGAATCCCCTCTAACGCCGAGGAAGATTGTTGCCAGAATACTTGCGCCGTTTGAGCCAATGTACCCATAACGTCTTTACGCTGCTCAAAGTACATTTCAAGCTGCTTCTTTTTGGTTTCTCGAATACCTTCGAGCTGAGCTGTAATCTGATTTCTTAACGCGCTATCAGAAGTAAGATAAGCGATAGAACTACCGCCTATGAAAGGAATTAAACCTACCATTAAGAAGAAAGCCAGAAGCTTGATTCTTAAGTTAAGATCATTGAACCATGTCATCATTATGGATTCTCCGCTTGAATAAACATTTTATTAGACTTAAAAATTTAATTTGGGTAAAAATTTCACGATTTCTGCGGCTATTTCCGTGTCCGCCACCACAACTTCCGCTTCACACATATCTAAAGCTGATAATGCCATGCCTTTGTACAAACAGCTGACCGGAGCTTGAATAATTGCGCCGCCCCCTACGCGCACAATCTCTTCCAATCCTTCTGACCCGTCTGTACCTTCACCTGATAACACCACGCCTAGCGAATATCTTCCGACCGTTTCTGCCACTGAAAACATCAACATATCAATGGTGCCGCGACGCGAAGAAAAAGGAGCTGGACTGACATAAGAAACTACACTACCGCGCTGCCCGTGTACTGTGACGTATTCTTCACCAGAACTTATATAACAAACACCTGCTTCGAGCAAGGTATTGTTCTGCGGTCTTTGTACTTTCACGGCGGTATATTGATTAAGATATTTAATAAATCCGTCAACATGAGCGGATGTTTCATAAAATATCACCATATACGCTGTTGCAGGATAAGGTGTGAGTCGCAAAATGATTTTTAATAATGTTCCGTATCCGCCTTCTGCTACACCTAAGGCAACAATATTTTTACAAGCTTTTTGCAACGGCAATCCTAATTCAATCTTAGCTTTAGGATTCACTCTAATATATTGAATCGCATTAACTTTAACTCTTGCAGCTAACCGTATTTTTTGAATAATTTGTCGGGCTTGATTTTTTAAAACCTCACTATTTTCAAGTTTAGAAGGTTTAGCAATAAAGTCAATTGCACCATATCTCAGTGCGTCAAAAGTAATATCCGCGCCTTCTTGTGCTAAAGAGCTGAGCATAACGGTCGGCACAGGACTAAAAATCATAATGTGCTTAAGCGTTGTCAGCCCATTCATGCCCGGCATAATAATATCAAGCGTCACCAAGTCTGGCTTAAGCTTTGGAATCAGTGCCAATGCTTCTGCGCCGCTGCTTGCTTGCCCTACCACTTGCAAGTCATCGCTGCTATTAATGATGTCAACAATTGCTTGCCGGATAAGACTGGAATCGTCAACGACTAAAATTTTATAAAGTGCTTTTGCCATGACTATTTATTTAAGTATTTGCGAACAACCATTAATAGTTGATCCGGTTGAAAAGGTTTTGTCAGATACTCATTTGCATCCGATACCTTTCCTTTTAGTTTGTCAAACAAACTATCACGCGAAGTCAACATCACCACTGGCAATTTTTCAAACATTGGCTTTTGTCTGATTTCAGCCAATATTTCATAGCCATCTTTACCCGGTAAAATAATATCTAACAACACTAAATCAGGATTTCTTTCTTCTATATCTGTCAGAGCTTCAAACGCATTTTTGGCTTCAAAAACGTGATAACCACTCGCTATTAATGTTCTGGCAATCACTTTACGAGTCACCATACTATCTTCAACAACCAGAATTTTTTGTTGATGTGCCGATGCACTATAAACCATGCTATGACTTTCGTGATGCAAATGATCTGTAGTGGCTAACGCCAATCCCATGGAATTCATGTAATCGTGCAAAATCTTGCTCTGCATCAGCAAGGCATTATTTTCAGACGTTTGTTTAGAAATTTCATGCAGTTGATCTAAGCCTTCTTGATAATATTTGCGATTAAGATAAGCCATTGCCAAATAAAAACGCAGGTAAAGATTTTGCTTCCCTAACTGTTCTTGTTGTAAGGCATTGGAATATCGCTCAATAGCTTTGTCTAATACATCAAATTTCGCTTTTCCGACCAGTTTAAAAAAATCAGGCGTAATAAAAAAATGCGCTTTGCAATGAGGGCATTCAACGTCCTGCTCATCGGTTGGCATCCAACAAAATGGGCAGCGTAAAACAAAGTCGCCTTTGATTATTTTTTTCGCTTGGGTAAATTTTTTTATCTCTTCGATTAAATCAGGATTTCTGGCATTGAGATGTGCGGCTTTTTTTAATGCAATTTCTATCGCAGTCATGTTATGAACAACACGCGACAACCAAAGCCAGCCTTTAAAATTATCTTCATAACTGATTAGAATTTGACACAACAACTGCTCGGCACTGCTGGGGTCAAAACTTTCGGCAAGATGAATTGCTTTTGCAATCAACACAATTTCATCGGATTTACTCATTGTAGGTTTATGTAACTGGGAAAGAGGTGCTTCTTGCAGCTTTTCCACCTCTTTTACCAACACATCAACCGTTTGATGAATTTTTCGAGAAACGCCCTCCTGTGCTACACCTCTAAATACCATGTAATCGGCAACCCATTGCATCATTTCCATTGCAACCACTTTGCCATTCATATCGCACTGCACAGCGTTAGTTAAAATCCCTTTGTCAAAATAAAATCCACCGACTTTTTCTTTTTCCCGTACTTCCAGCAAACCAGTTTTGCCTGACTTTTCCAGCAAATGCAAAACATCTAACAAGGTAACTGAGTTACCTATATTGCCTGCCTGCTCAAGTTGTACAGCTAATCTGTTCAGCAAATTTGCATCAAGCTCATTTTGTCCACTATGCGTAGTAATACAAAGAGCTAAACACAAAGGATTTAAGCGGATTTTTTTCTGCGAGCCTTTTAATCCAGCTAAAACAGCGTCCTGACTTTTTAAATTGTATTGTTTGATAAACGTGACAATGCCTTGCTTAAAAAACTGTTGTTGTTCAAGGCTTAAGGTTTGTTTGGCGATTTTTTCGATAACAGCATTTAACTCTTTAAAATCAACTGAATTGATAATCTCTTTCAAGTAATCCAAATAAACAATTCTAGCAACGGGGCCTATCAGAACGGCTAATTGTTCTTCAATACCAACCATGCCGGTTACAGCAAGAATCTCTGGAATTTGTTGTGCAACCTCTGAAACCTGATAGCTCGATGGCACTTCAATATTTAAAGGATTATGTTGTTGCGTGCGTTCAACTGATTCAGGTTTTTCTGCTACCGCTTGGGTAATATGCGTGGGTTGAGTTTGTGCAGTAGCTGATTGCATACCAGCCACTAACAGCCGAAAGATTTCTTCTGTTGATAACGCAATTTTAGGTGCAGTGTCAGATGCTTGTCCTAAGCGACTGGAAAAAGAAGCCTGTCCTTGTTTGATAGTTTTAATTAATGCAAGAGCGGCCTCGCCCGTTTGACCTTTGAAAATAACATCAAAAATCACGCCTTGTTCAAGCACTAACTTGGCTGAATGCTCTGAGCCGTCATTAATAAACATAGTGCCCGTTCTGTTTTCTTTACACAAACGCTGTAAAGTTAAAAGCAGCTCACGATAATTTAATAATCGCACGGTAGATGTGTCTTGCTGCATTAAGAAATCTCCCATTGCTCGAATGAAAAACAAATTTTCAACATAACTTATGATTTCCGATCAATCTAACTTACGGTCTGTAAGTGATAAGTATAGTTAAAAAAGCGAATTTCTTAACTTAATTCTTTTTAAGTTTTAAGAATAATGCCAATCTCACTTAGCATCAAAAATACGTTATTTTTACAAGGTAATGACACCATAATAGTGCAATCGTTTAGTGGGGTCAAAAGTAGATTGATTGAATAGATAGAATAAGACTGCGGAAAATCAATTGCCGAGAGTTAAAAATGCACTTGCGCATCCCAACTGATGATATGTTTTAAGCCTAAGCGAGTTTGTAATATATTGATAGCCTTAATTACTTTTTCGGGTTCATCATAAAACTCCAATATCAATGGCAGTTCTAAAGAAAGGCTTAATAACGATGAAGTGTGCACTTGTCGATCAGCACCAAAGCCTGCAATGCCGCGCAATACAGTGACCCCAGTGATTTTTTCTTCATCATGCAAAATATTTAAAGCTAAATTAAGGTGATCATGTCCTTCTAAAGCATAGACTCGCGCCATAGTCACTTGTTTTACATTCATATTTGTTTACCCGTTAATAATCCTAACCACACGGTTAATCCGCATATTCCCGCATTCACCACAAATACCAATAACATTGAATTGATATTTGCTTGAAACGAATGACTTTGTTCAAGTAAATACAATAACAAATACAAACTTGATAACGTAGCAAATGCACCAATCACCAACAATAAAATTGCGGCTTGATATTCCATCGTCAACGAAACTTTATGCAGCAAAATCGCACAAACCAAACCGATTAAAAATGCCACTAACGCATTCGCCAACAACAATGCGTAAGGAAACATCCAGCCCATCCAATGGAATACGCCACCAGAATACAAAAACAGCGTTCTGCCTGCTAATAATCCTAGCCAAGTCGCAAATAAACAAGCACAAACGCTAATCAAAACATTTAATCCCGCCTTAGGCAGATTTCCTTGTTCAATCAACAACAAAGTTTCCAAAGAAAATGTTGAAAATGTGGTAAATCCGCCTAATACGCCAACCAAAATTGCAGACCGATATTCCACACCAAAGGTGATGCGTTGCAAAATCAATACTTCTGCCAGAAATCCAATTAAAAGCGAGCCGATTAAATTAACTGCAAGTGTACCATAGGGGAAACTACGCCCTAGCCATTGATATACCCCGCTAGACACTAAAAAACGGAGCACTGAGCCAAACGCACCGCCTAAAGCGATACCGACTAATTGATTCATGGTAAATAAGAATTGTGTGTTTTAAATCCTCACCTTACGCAAAAATAAACCTAGCCAACGAAGAATCAATAACTTAGAAAACACCAAAATTTTGCAACCTATTGATTTTTCGTAATCAGAAATATTTTTTGCGTAAGGTGAGTTAAATCGTTTTTGCAGATTTCGCGTTCTTTCAGAACATTTGCAAAACAAAAAGGGGAGAATTTGCTGAAAATAAATTAAAGTTATGTGATTTTAATTTTTAAGACACTGGAATCGCAAAACAGATTTGCAATAACAAAAGATGGTGATTTTAAAATTAGGCTGCTTATTTTTTTAAAGCAGCCTAATTTAAAACCTAGATTATGATGCGTTAAACGTAATAATCTTTTAAAGGAGGAAAGCCGTTAAACTCAATCGCACTGTAAGTTGTGGTATACGCGCCTGTTGAAAACCAATACATTCTGTCGCCAATGGCTAAATTGAGCGGCAAGCCGTATTTATAGTTCTCATACATAATATCCGCACTATCACAGGTGGGCCCTGCAATAACAACCTCTTCTAGTTCGCCAGTTTTTTCGGTATAAATCGGATATTTAATAGATTCATCTAAAGTTTCGATTAATCCTGAAAATTTACCCACATCCGTGTAAATCCAACGATGCAAAGAGGTGCGTGCTTTACGCGAAATCAACACTACTTCACTGACTAAAATGCCTGCGTTAGAAATCAACGAGCGACCGGGTTCTAAAATAATTTCAGGAAAATCATCGCCAAAATCTTCTTGAATAAAACGAATAATTTCCTGCGCATACGTCGCTAAATCATTGGTTTTAGTAATATAGTTAGCAGGAAAACCGCCGCCTAAGTTAATCATTTTAAGCGTGATACCGTCTTCTTCTTGCAGACGCTCAAAAATCACTTTCACTTTGCCAATCGCCGCATCCCAGCTATCAATATCACGTTGTTGTGAACCCACATGAAAAGACACACCATACGGGTTTAGTCCTAAATCACGCGCCAAAATCAATAAATCCATTGCCATATCATTTTGGCAACCAAATTTGCGTGATAACGGCCAATCAGCGGTATAACTACCTTCGGTTAAAATTCGGACATAAATTTTAGAGCCTGGAGCTGCTTTGGCAATGTTGCGTAAATCGGCTTCAGAGTCTGTTGCAAACATACGCACGCCTTTATCATAAAAATAGCGAATATCTTTGCTTTTTTTAATGGTGTTACCATAACTACAACGCTCGGGTGAAACCCCTAGGTTTAACACTTTATTGAGTTCGTAAATTGAAGCAATGTCAAAACTTGAACCCTTGTCACTCAGCAACTTAAGAATTTCAGGAGCTGGGTTTGCCTTCACCGCATAATAGATGTTAGCAAAGGGGAAATTTCCCGTTAACTCATCATAGTTACGGTCAACAGTTGCAGTATCAATCACTACAAACGGGGTTTCTTTTGTATCAGCAAAAGCCTTCATGCGGCTAAAGGTTGCCTGATCATAGTAATCTTCCACTTTAATAGACTGATTGCTCATTAGCGGGGGGAACTCCTTAACGATAAAATAGGTGACAGAATCTTTTTAAGTGTCAACTTGTTGGGTAATAATCTTAAAAAGCGGGGTATTCTATAGCAGAACTCTCTGTATGCAAGGAACATTTCTTTCTTTGCGCTCAGCTGCGAAAAATATAGCATTTTTTTTCGTTGGCAATATGACAGTTTGATGACAAAAACATCTCTATTTACAGAGAGTTAATGGTCATTTTTTTGCGCAGCATTATTGAATATTTTGTGAAGATAATCATCGCTGTTTTAGCTATAGTCGTTACGTTTTGCGTTAACGTTTTAAATCATCATAATAACCTCTTTTAAGATAATTTAATCATTTAAAATCAAAAACTTGCATTCTTAAACATTGCAAAAATGAGATGCAGCTAAATTTGTATGCACAAAATTAAGTTTTAATTCAGATAAAATCACTGCTCTCAATCATTCCATAAAGACTAGCCTCCCCAAAAAACTATGAAAGTTGACACTTTGTTACACGCCCGCTGGGTTATTCCGGTTGAACCTGAAAACGTGGTTTATGAAAACCATAGCTTGGTGATTAATCACGGGCGGATTATAGATTTGCTGCCAACAACTGAAGCAAATCAACAATATCATGCCACAACGGTGGAAAACTTAACGCAACACGCTTTGATTCCGGGCTTAATTAACAGCCACACCCACGCGCCAATGGTTTTAATGCGCGGAATTGCAGACGATTTGCCGTTACACGAATGGCTAGAGCAGCATATTTGGCCTTTGGAAAAAAAATGGGTGAGTGAGGAGTTTGTCAGTGACGGCTCAAATTTAGCGATCGCAGAAATGTTACGCGGTGGCACAACTTGTTTTAACGATATGTATTTTTTCCCCGAAATCACCGCACGGCAAGCAATCAAACATGGAATGCGAGCCAGTATCGGATTGATTTTAATCGACTTTCCGACAGCATGGGCAGAAAATCGTGATGCCTATATTGCCAAAGGCTTGGCGTTGCATGAATCTTTGCGCCATGAACCTTTAATCACCACGCCTTTTGCACCACACGCACCTTATACCGTTTCTGACGATCCACTACAGAAAGTTTTGAGGTATGCCCAACAACTTGCAGTGCCGATTCATATTCATCTGCATGAAACGGAATTTGAAGTACAGCAACAATTAGCGCAAACCGGACAAACGCCCTTGCAACGTTTAGAAGGCTTAGGTTTATTAGCTCCAAATTTGATAGCCGTACACATGACGCAATTATCAGAAGCGGATATTGCTTTGGTCGCTAAATATGGCGTGAATATCGTGCATTGTCCTGAGTCGAATTTAAAACTCGCCAGCGGTTTTTGTCCGGTTAATGCGTGTTTAAATGCTGGAATTAATGTCGCCTTAGGCACAGACGGCGCGGCGAGTAATAACGATTTAGATATGCTGGGCGAAATGCGTACCGCAGCGTTGCTGGGCAAAGGCGTGGCAAAAGATGCCAGCGCGGTGAATGCGATGACAGTGTTAAAAATGGCAACAATCAATGGTGCGAAAGCGTTGGGATTGGAAAAAATCTGCGGTTCGTTAGAAGTGGGAAAATTCGCGGATGTGGTCGCGATTAATTTGGAACATTTGGAAACTTTGCCGCTGTATCATCCAATTTCACATATTGTGTATGCCAGTTCTCGCCATCAAGTCACCGATGTTTGGGTGGCAGGCAAACAATTATTAAAACAACGTCACTTGACCACTTTTAATGAAAGTGAGTTAAAAATCAAAGCAGCGCAATGGCAGCAGCGTTTGTCAGCGTTTAGTTGATAAGTTATGACGCTTAAGCCTAAACCCTTCAGGTCTTAAAGACCTGAAGGGTTTGTGAGAAAAATTATGTTTAATAACTTACCTTTACCTGTTCTTACAAAAAATGACTTTAAAAAATAATCAGGTCGCAGCGGTGGCTGTTATCGGTGCAGGGCCTGCGGGTTTGATGGCAGCAGAGGTTTTATCCGCAGCGGGTGTGCAAGTGGATGTTTACGATGCCATGCCGTCTGTTGGTCGTAAATTTTTACTGGCAGGAATCGGTGGTTTAAATCTCACTCATGCTGAACCTTACGAAACTTTTGTGACGCGCTATAGCCAGCAAAATTATTTAGAACCGATGCTAGCGCAATTTCCACCACTGAAACTCCGTGAATGGGCGCGTGAATTGGGAATTGAAACTTTTGTAGGCTCTTCGCAGCGCGTTTTTCCCGTAGAAATGAAAGCCGCGCCATTATTACGCGCTTGGTTGAAACGCTTACGCGCTGCTGGAGTTGTTTTTCATCCGCGTCATCGCTGGAATGGCTGGAATAATGCACAAGCGTTGTGTTTTAGTACGCCAGAAGGTGAAAAAATCATTCAAGCGGATGCCACTATTTTGGCGTTAGGCGGTGGCAGCTGGGCAAAACTCGGTTCGGATGGCGCGTGGTTGCCGTTACTAGCCAAACACGGCATTGAAATTGCGCCCTTGCAGCCTGCCAATTGTGGTTTTGAGGTGGCTTGGAGCGATTATTTTCGTCATCGCTTTGCAGCGCAACCGTTGAAATCTGTGCAATTGAGTTTTACCGATGCGCATGGAAAATTTTATCAACAACGCGGCGAATTCATGTTGACAGCAACAGGCGTGGAAGGAAGTTTGATTTATGCTTTTTCCGCGCCATTGCGTGATCGTGTGAATGCGCAAGGTTCGGTCACTATTTATCTTGATTTGACTCCAGACAAAGATTTAACCCGCGTAACGCAAGAATTGGCAAAGCCGCGCGGCTCTAAATCTATGGCAAATCATTTGCGCAGTCGTTTAGGCATTGATGGCGCAAAAGCAGCATTATTACGCGAATTTTTATCTGCACAGGATTTTTCTGACCTGTCAAAACTAGCGGCAGCGATTAAAAATTTGCCGATAACATTGACGGCAACACGTCCGATAGATGAGGCGATTAGTACCGCTGGCGGGGTTTGTTTTGCGTCGTTGGATGCACAATTAATGTTAACAGCAATTCCGGGAGTATTTTGTGCGGGGGAAATGTTGGATTGGGAAGCTCCGACCGGTGGCTATTTACTAACAGGCGCGTTTGCCAGTGGGCGTGTTGCTGGATTAGGAGCATTAAATTGGTTGCAAAATTTGATTCGTGATTGATTTATTTTTTTAGAAAGATTGTTTGCTTGTATTTATCAAAAACAAGGCGGAAAATTTTCAAGACGACTGGTCGTCTTTATAAATTTCCATTAATTAAGACGATTTATGCAAACAAAAATAATACCGCTTTTTGTTCGATTTACTGTTGGTGAGTTGTGTTGCAGCAATTCTCATTATGGCAAAAACGCGCTAATGTGTAGATTAACGCTGTAAAGCATAAGGAAAATTACCTCATGGCATTCCCATTTGGAGAAACACAAAAACTGAACTAAGCCAAAAATCATTAGTTGCGATGATTAAAAACAAATTCGCTAACCTAACCGATAAAAGAACAGGAAAAAATACCCAATATGAAATCAGTGATGCCGCTTTAAGTGCTTTTGCAGTCTTTTTTCTACAAAATCCCTCGTTTTTAGCCCAGCAATTCTCATTATAAAAACTCATTGAAAATCAAATAGATAACGCAATTGGATTTTTAATTTAGCCATTTTCAACCGCAATCAATGCTTAAATTATGTTTGCATTGATTAAGTTCTGAACAAAAAAGTCTCTTTATTCAAAAAATGAGTTATTTTGGCGAATATATTTCATTCTATAAACTCACTTTAAAGGCTAAGATTAAAAAATATTTTTTTTCAATTAGTTACTTAACAGAAGTTCATAATGAGAATTGCTGGCGACAAAGTGCAAATCACTTATGTGCGTGGCAGCCAAGTGAACACTACTTATTTAACCGCGCAAAAAAAACATCCAAAAGACCATGAACTTATCGCGCCGATTGAGTTTGACACACCACCGCGTTATTACATTTACGGTGGAATTTTGTTTGTACCGCTGACGAATAATTTGTTGTATATGATGGATAGAAATCCACTGGACGTGTAGCAATCCCCTTCTGAATTGTACGAAACTAAAGATAAACATGAAATAGTGATTGGGTTGCAAGTGCTCACTGCGGATGTGAATTTTGGTTATAACAGTATGCGCGGCTGGATGGTTGATTTTATTAATGGCACGCCAGTACGAGATTTTGCGCAATTTGCTCAGCTGTTAGAACAAAATAAAAATAAATATGTGCTGTTTGAAGATAAAAACGGTCGGCAAGTGGTGATTAATCATGCGCAGGCTTTGCAAAGTGAAAGTGCGATTTTCAAAAACTATGGTGTGAACAATCGTTATTCGGACGGTTTGTTTAAATAATTGCTGTCCTGCTCTCACTCACTTAGAATCACAGGTTTACCTTAATTTTTACGAGATTGATATGAAAATTTTCCAAGTGTTTTTTTTAGGCTTCGCAACAATAAGCGCGTTGTCGGGCTGTTCTTCACTCACAGACAGTATTGGCGCAACCACGCAAACCTTTACCAATACCACTGAATCCTCTTCCAGAATTAGCTCTGGCAATGCAGGACAAGCCAGCTTAAAAATGCAGCAAGCAATTGAGTTTGCAAAGATTAATTGGATGCAATTGAGCTCTAATATGGCAAATGGCGAAGGTGAGCATTTAAGCACAATGGCGGATTTGTTAGGCGTTGATGCGGCGCAAAAACCTGCATTTTATAGCATGACAAAAAGTAAATTTAGCCAGTTATTTCCAAGCACGGAAGTCACAGCTGAGCAGTTAGTCAATAGTTTGAAAGTTGAAATTGGTCGATTGAATAAAGCTTAAAACGTCTTATGCTTTATTTTTCAATAAGATATTTGTAGGGTGGGCACGCTTTTTTGCCCACCTTATGAGAGGGAGATAAATCGGTGGACATGAACAGTTGTACCCACCGGTTTATCTAAAAAATTTTCAAGACGACTGGTCGTCTTAGATATGTAGGCTGGGTTAGCTGCTTTTTTCGATAGAAAAAATAGCGTAACCCAGCGGTGGATGTTTTAAAACGCTGAATGCTGGGTTACGATTATTTCGCTACCGCTTGATAAGCTAACCCAACCTACAATTTATCCATTTGATTTAGAATAGTTTTTTTTTAACTTAATGACAGTGGCTCATAAGGTGGGCAGAAAAGCCTGCTCACCCTACGAAAATAAGCATTTCTATTTAATTTCGACCTCAAGCAACTCCAATTTGCTTTCGGTTTTATCGCCAGAAACCAAATAAACATTATTGCCAATCACCAACGGATCATCACCGGGATTTAAGCGAATATGCGAACCTAACGTCAATACTGTACTCAACTTGTTGCCCAAACTATCCACCACGATTGCATAAGTATTCACATAACTGCTAGGAGTCCACGCCTCCCATAACAGCAAAACTTTATTTTCTGCCAGTTTCACCGCTTTCAAACGCGAAGCATTTTTGACATCTTTATTCAAATAATTCACTAGCCAAACCACGCCTAAGTTTTGTTGCGCTGACCATGTGCCATTAAACGTATAAAAACCCCCTGTTTCGGTAATACCTTGGCTTAACACAATCGAACTTAACGTGCTGCTATTAGTAAAGTTTTTGCTCACTTTCACCATGCCAATATCACGCGCATCATTCAACGCCGCTCCCACGCGGGCATTATTTAACGCCAATTTATTAGCATCTGGTTCACCAATAAAAAACACACTATAACCATCGGCATTTTCGATAACGCTGCCTAATTCTGCATAGCTATTATTATCATTTGACCATTTGTAATAGGTTTTTAAAGTGCTGCTAATCGCATCATATTTGGGATAACTCGCTCCCGATGGGCTGGTTGGTGAAGTGCCATGCTCGGTTTTAAACGCATAAACCACTTTTGAGTTTTTGGTCGTTTGCGTAAAACGATGCAAATTAACGCCGCGCGGATAGTTATCGCCTAAATCAATCGCTAAAAACTCATTCGCTGAATTTTTAGTTAAAAACGTCCCGAAAGAATGCCCTGATGTTTGTCCCCAGTTTTTCAACTGCGCCAAGGTGTTGGCATTAAAAACCACCGCAATTCCACCTTGATGATTTAAGCCATCACTGGTTTGAAACATGGTGCGCTCCAACATTAAGCCCAGAAAACCGTTAGCATATTTCAAATTGGCAGCAGGAAAAAACTCCACCATATTCAAGCCGCCCGCTGCATTTGAAGCATCTAAGTTGTTGCTGAGCAATAAACTGCCTGCTGAATTGGTTTTATACAGCGTGACGGTGCGAGCCGTATTCGGTTTGCCGTTTCCACTTTGAATGGTTAAGTAATATAAATTTCCCGCATCATCAAACGTTGCAGCGGCTAATAATTCACTGCGTGTATTTGGAAGCACAATCGTCTTGCCACTGATTTTGCTCGTCCATGTCAGATTAATCGCCTTGCTAGATTGATCTTGCCATACGGTCGCATTCTTTTTTGCAGTGGCATCAAACCCTAGAAAAAACCGCTGCGCTTGTCCATAGCGGCTTTGCCAATCATTAGGCCCAAAGTTAAAACCAGTGCGGGTATCATAAAGTTGCCCTGTGAGGCTGTAACGCAACTTATTGATATTCAAAACAGCATTGCTAGCAACCCGCGCACCTTCTATACCTACGGCAAAGCTAGTAAATACACTGACTCGCTGGCTGTCCGGGGCAAAAATATAAGTGACTGAGCCTTTAATGGTACTGACATTTAAACTGGCAACTTTAATAAATTGGGCGGTATTAATTTGGCTGGCGGCAATGCTGGCAACTTTTCTGATTTCGTTGCTTGTGCCATTAAACGCATAAACCGAGTAGGGTTCAGCGGTTGGAAATTTATAATAAATCACATGGGTTGAAGCCAAAAACTGTGTGGCTTTTTTGGCAGGTTCAGTGATGTCATAAGCGACAAAGGTTTTTGAGCCAGTTGTATTTTTGACCGTGCCTTGTTTCACCAAAAAATTATTATGGTTGTATCTGCCATCGGTGTAACAGCCATTTTGATAAAACGTGGCAACCAGCGCGAGATTGCCGATTTGATCGGCTGCTTTGATGCCGCTATTGCAATTCCAGCCTGTTGCTGTTTCTGTGCTAGAGCCGAGAATGACTTTGTTTTGTTGTTCTTGAAAGCTGTATTTGATTAAACTCGGCACAGTGCCAAACATTGAGGTGGCTGCACAAAGTTGACTTGCACTCAATGCTGCAATGAAAACGCTTAGCCTAATTTGTTTTAAATAATTCATTTTTTCTCTCCTGTGGACTAACTAACATTCAGGATGCTACTTGAAGGCTATTTGCAGAACAAGATAGAAAGCAACTATTTTGCTGAAATGCCATCTGCGTCATAAACCGCTTGGTGTAAAAAAAATCTGTGCGTTTTTGGTTTTTGATTTTGGTTGTGTAACCTGATTTGAGCTGAAATTTTTCAAGACGACTGGTCATTTTTAAAAATTTTGTTGATAGACTTGTTTTAACTTTACTAATTAATCAGTTATAAAAAAATCAATTTGAAAAGTATTCTTTTAAACTGTTGATTTTATTATCTGCTGGAGTACAAAACATGTTTTGTACTCCAGTTTCTAGCTATAACTGTTTGATATATAATAATTCTTTATTTTTGTTCGGATAACTTTGAGCCTACATAAACATGCTTGCGCTGCTAAACGCATCATGTGTAACTTAAATTTTACGCTGTCAATTTCTGCAAAATTCTGAAATTTTTATAAAACGACCGCTCGTCTTTAAAATGTTCTCTGTAAATTATCTATGCGTAACATCTGTTAGAATCTTGATTATCCTAAAGTCCTGCAAATCTTGCTTCAGACAAAAAACTGCTTAAACTCATCAAAAAAACCTAGTTACACGCCATAAAGGTTATAATTATTCATCAATCCACGCAGCTAGCGTGGGTTCAAGATAACTCAACGCAACACACTTACTATGACACAAAATAATTTCTCTCTGGGTATTCCAGGCTTTACTTATCCTGATTTATACGATTCAAGCCGTTTAAAAGATTTATTGGAAGTATTTGATAATTCAGTGAAATATCATGATGCAGACCTCCATGCAGAATTTTTAAATTACCGCGAAACACAAGGCGCGGGACTTGCGCCTGAAAAAATTTCTGATTTATTAGTGCGCACCGCACCTTTTGTGGGGCAGTTTGTCGCTAAATTATTCAATGTCACGGAAGAACACGAAGCGCAACTGGCAAAAACGCAAGACGAATTCGCCACCATTTTTACTTATAAAAATGAAGTGGTTGCCAACACCGAAAAACTGTTCAAAAACCAAGCGGCAGATACTTTTGATAGCGTTGCGATTCAAAAAGATTTTGACACACTGACTGCTGCGGTTTTTTCAGAATTAGATGAAGGTCACGATGAAGAATACCGCGTGGCAACGGTGGGCGCGTTTTTCGGGAAATTAAATAAACATTATCAATTGCTTGCAAAGGGCAAAGATAGCGATTACGAAAATGCGGAAGAAAAAGTGGCGTTTTTGCGGGAAAACTTAAGCTCTGTATTCCCAACTATCGTCGCTGTTGAAGATTCTGCCGCATTTGTCGCTGAATTATTGATGATTGTGCAACGTTGGACATTTTTAGCTCTAAACGATGGACAACACGGTAGTTGGATGAGTTTTAAATCGCCAGCCAAATGCGATGTAAATAATTTAGTCGAGCACGATGTTGTAGAACTCGGTGAATTCACCGCTTGGATGGGCGATAAAAATCATCGTCGTCGCCGTGATGGTTTTGCTTTAACTGACAAACGTTTTCAAACGCGGCAAGTGTTGTACGAAGTCGATCATTGTATTTATTGCCATGATCGCAATACTGATTCCTGCTCAAAAGGCATGATTAGCAAAAAAACCGGCGAATTTAATAAAAACGCGCTGGGTGTGAACGTCACAGGCTGTCCGTTAGAAGAAAAAATCTCCGAAATGCACTTGGTGAAACGCAATGGCGATAACATCGGCGCGTTAGCGATTATCACCGTAGACAATCCACTTTGCCCAGGCACAGGACATCGAATTTGTAACGACTGTATGCGCGGCTGTATTTATCAAAAAACCGCGCCCGTCAACATTCCACAAATCGAAACTAACGTTTTAACCGATGTGTTGTTTATGCCTTACGGGTTTGAAATTTACAGCTTGTTGACGCGCTGGAATCCGTTGAATGTGAAACGCCCTTACGCGCTGCCTTACAACGGCAAAAACACGCTAGTCGTGGGTTTAGGGCCTGCCGGATACACAATGAGTCATTATTTACTCAATGAAGGCTTTGGTGTCGCGGCAATTGATGGTTTAAAACTTGAGCCATTGCCCGCTGCTTTAGTCGGTGATGCGGAAAATTTGCCAGAACCTTTACTCAACTTCAGCGATATTTACGAAGAACTTGACAAACGTACCTTAGCAGGTTTCGGCGGCGTGGCGGAATACGGGATCACCGTGCGTTGGGATAAAAACTTCTTAAAAGTGATTTATGTCAATTTGCTGCGCAATCAAAACTTCCGTGCTTACGGCGGCGTGCGTTTTGGCGGCACATTAACCATTGAAGATGCGTGGGAGCTGGGCTTTGACCATATCAGCATTGCCACAGGCGCAGGCAAACCGACCATTATTGATTTGGAAAACAACTTAACGCGCGGCATTCGGAAAGCCTCCGATTTCTTGATGGCATTGCAATTAACGGGCGCGGCAAAAGCCTCTTCACTGGCGAATTTGCAAGTGCGTTTACCCGCAGGCGTGATTGGTGGTGGCTTGACAGCGATTGATACGTCCACAGAATTAATGGCGTATTATCCGGTGCAAGTGGAAAAAATTCTGCATCGCTATGAAATTTTAGTTGCGCAATACGGTGAAGAAAAAGTTCGTAGCCGTTACGACAAAGAAGAAACTGAAATTCTGAATGAATTTTTAGGTCACGGCGCGGCAATTCGTAGCGAGCGCAAACGTGCGGAATTGGCGGGTGAATTGCCCGATTTTCAACCGTTAGTGCAAGCTTGGGGCGGCGTTACGCAGTTCTATCGCAAAAGCATGAAGGACGCACCCGCTTATCGGCAAAATCACGAAGAGATTCACGAAGCGTTGCAAGAAGGTATTGCGTTAGCAGAAGGCATGAGTCCGTTACGCGCGTTGAATGATGAATACGGTCATTTGAATGCGGTTGAATTTGAAAAACTGGAACAGCAAGAGGGGCGTTGGGTCAACACCGGAAAAAATATCACCGTGCCACTGCGCAATTTATACATTGCCGCCGGAACGTCGCCCAATACCATTTATCAAAGCGAATTCCCGAAAACGTTCCAAATGGATAGACAGTTTTTCCAACGTTTTGAACCGGAATGGAATGGTGATGAACTGCAATTAGTGCCAATGAGCGATGCGACCGAGCCAAAATTGGGCAAACCTGCGCCACTGACTTCCTATCAAAAAGACGGACGTTTTATCAGTTTCTTAGGCGATAACCATCCGGTTTACGCTGGCAACGTGGTAAAAGCAATGGCAAGCGCGAAAGATGGTTATCCGTACATCACCCAATTGTTTGCAAAAGAATTAGCAGGATTGGATGCGGGAAAACAAGCAGAGCGTGATGCGGCATTAAAACAAACCTTTGCAAACTTGGATGAAGCCTTTAATGCGACGATTGTGGCGATTAACCGTTTAACACCGACGATTGTCGAAGTGGTAGTGAAAGCTCCTTATCAAGCGCAAAAATTCCAACCCGGACAATTTTATCGTTTGCAAAACTTTGAAGCCTACGCGCCCGTGGTTGAAGGCACGGTGTTAGCCGCAGAAGGTTTAGCGTTGACGGGTGCAGAAGTGGATAAAGAAAAAGGCACAATTTCGATGATTGCGTTGGAAATGGGCTCTTCTTCACGGTTGTGCGCAACGTGGAAAGAAGGCGATAAATTAGTCGTCATGGGCGTAACCGGCGCACCGACTGAAATCCCAAGCGGTGAAACCATTTTGTTACTCGGCGGCGGATTGGGCAACGCAGTATTGTTCTCCATTGGTAAAGCGTTACGCGCAGCAGGCAATAAAGTGATTTATTTTGCCGGCTACAAATTCGCGCAAGATCGTTTTAAAGTCGAAGATGTGGAAGCGGCGGCGGATTTAATTGTTTGGTCAGTGGATAAAGGCGAAGGTGTAGAAGCGATTGTGCCGACTCGTCCGCAAGATAAAACCTTCGTTGGTAATATCTTGGAATCCATGCAAGCTTACGCGACAGGCGCGTTAGGTGAGCAGCCGATTTTATTGTCTGATGTCGATCACTTGATTGTGATTGGTTCAGACCGAATGATGGCGGCGGTGAAATCAGCGCGTTTTGATGTACTGAAACCTTATCTGAAAAGTCATATTGCAATTGGCTCTATCAACTCGCCCATGCAATGTATGATGAAAGGGATCTGTGCGCAGTGTTTGTGCAAACACAAAGACCCAGAAACCGGCGCGGAAGTGTTTGTTTATTCCTGCTACAACCAAGATCAAGATTTGGATCAAGTGGATTTCCCGCATTTAAATGCTAGATTGCGGCAAAACACCGTGCAGGAAAAATTATCTAATTTGTGGTTAGATTATTTGTTAGAAAAACAACACGGAACAACGGTATAAATCAGTTCAGAAAGGGTGGGCAGCGCGTGTTCACCCTTTCTCCCTTCTTCTTAAGCGTGTGCTATGAAAATCATCATTTTCGTTGCAACGTCTGTCCCTAAAACAAAAATAAACGAGGAAAACATTATGAAATATTCAAAATTGTTGGCTGGAATTTTTTTAAGTTTGTCTTTGCCGCTGGTTGCAATGGCTGCTGAAGATGAAACTGCGTGGAATAGCACGTTAAAAAGTGAATTTTTCGCAAAACAAGCGATTGAAGAATCGAATAAAGTGATTGAATTGGAAACGCCGTATCGTGCAGAAGACCCAGCGATTGTGCCGATTAAAGTTGCGGCTAAAATCAAGCAAACGAAAGAGCATTACATCAAAAAAATCACGGTGTTAGTGGATAAAAACCCGTTTCCATTCGTTGGCGAGTTTGAGTTTACGCCTGACAGCGGCAAAGCGGATATTGCCATGCGCATCAGGGTGAATACTTACAGTTATGTGCGGGCGATTGCGCAAATGAATGATGGTAAGTTGTATATGGATAAAAAGTTTGTGAAAGCCAGCGGTGGTTGTTCTGCGCCGATTGGAACAGATTTTGATGAGGCAATGAAACGCATCGGCAAAATGAAGTTTCGTATTGATGATGGCGTGAAAGCAAACGAGCCTTCGTTGGTGCAGTTGCTGATTAGTCATCCGAATTTGAGTGGAATGCAGATGGATCAGGTCACGCGCTTTATTAAGCCGTCGCATTTTATTGAACAGATGAAAATTTCGTTTGATGGCAAGCCTGTTTTGACTGCGAAAACTGATATTGCGATTAGTACCGATCCGAATTTTAGATTTTATTTTGTGCCAACCAAAGCGGGTGAGTTGAAAGCGGAAATCAGTGATACATCTTGTCAGTCACCGACGAGCCGCAAAGTGTGTACTAAAGGCAAAACTTATACTGAGACCTTTAAAGTTCAGCCTTAATGTAAACTATAAAAATCACCACAATTGTTTTTATGGGTTGTGGTGATTTTACCAAGTTTTTATTCAAATCTATTTTCAAAACTATCATGTCTGAAAAAAAATCGGCTATTCGCCTTAGTCGTTTAACGATTAAGAATTATAAAAAAATTGATTATTTAGAAATTGATTTTCCTCGTCCTTTAATGAAAGGCGATGCGGATATTTTAGTTTTTGGAAGTAAAAATGGTGGTGGGAAAACATCGGTTTTGGAGTGTTGCTCTTTATTAACGTTAGCAGGAATATTTGGCTGTCACTTTCATTTTTATTATATAGCTGAATTTCCGTTTGATATTGCTAATTTGTTGGTAAAGGCAGGTTTGAAAGACGCTATCATTACAGGAGAATTTGAGAGGGGCAATAAAAAATGTTCTGTATCATTAAGAATTCCATCTGAAAATTCTGAAAATTGGGATTATATGGAAGCTAATTTTAATGGAGATATATCTGTATTTGAGCCTCTTCGTAGCAATGACAACAAATTAAATTATAAAGAGATTACTAACTCCCTAAGTAGTATTTTAGCTTTTTCTAATGAACCTTTAATTAAGCCACCGTTGTTACATTTTAATAGTTATAGAAAAACTCAAGAGGCACATCCTGAACTTGGCATGATAGCAGGAGATTCCGTTCGCGCAGGAAGGTTTACGGATTTTTATGATCCTATTAGTTCGTTTAAATTAGAAGTTTTACGAGCTTTGATGGGTCAAGCATCTTTGTTTGAAGGTCTGAAACAAGATGAATCCCAATCTGTATTATCCAAATTGAACGAACTTATTCGTCGGTATTGTGAAGGGGAAATTGAGCAACTACGTCTTTTGCCAGACAATAAAGTCGATATTCGGATAAAACTGAGCAATGGTAATGAATCGTTTTCTTTTGATGGCTTAAGTTCTGGTCAAAAAGAAATGATTGCCACATTATTTTTAATTTGGAAAAACACTCAAAACCAGCCTAGCATTGTATTAATTGATGAACCGGAATTACATTTAAATGCAGAATGGCAAAGTGGTTTTGTGAGACAACTTCATAAACTAGCTCCGAACAATCAATATATCTTAGCAACACATTCAGAAACTATTTTTCGTTCAGTAGATAGAAACCATCGTGGATTGCTTGATTCAAATGACAATGGAGTTAAATAATGAGCGTATTTCAGTTAGGAGTTGATAACACAACTGAAATTAATCGAAATGAAAAATACAAGTTATTTGTAGAAGGCAATAATAATCAAGAGCTTGATGCCGTTGTTTTGCAAGAATTATTGAATAATAACGAGCTAGACATTCAAGTCCAAACAATGGGCGCGTGTGATAATGTGCGCAGTGCAGCTCAAGCTTTAGTTAAACATCATCCCAATTATTATTTTCTCATTGACCGAGATAACCAAGACCAAACAGCGGTTAATGATTCTTGGGATAAATTTCCAGACCCCAATGTTTACAACATGCTGGTTTGGCATAAAAGAGAACTGGAAAACTATTTTATTGATCCTGATTATCTTGCAAAATCGAGTTACTTAAAACCAGCAACAAAATCAAAACCAGCGATTGATATTGAAGAACTCAAATCGCGTATTTTGACAGAAGCTAATCGGCGATTATTTATGGATTCTGCGAATTTAACGTTGGCTAAATTAAAAAAAGAGTTGCGTGAAATTCCTATTACGGCAGTAGTTTTTACAGAATTTAAAGATAATGCTCTTTTCAGTGAAAAAGCGGACGGATGGTCACAATTGGAGCAACGCTCAAGTATTCTTGACACTACAATACAAGCAACTCAAGCTCAGTTTTTAGCAAAAAATAAAATTGAAAATATCTACAACGACTTTGTTCAAGAACTCAGCGGTGGATTGCATTCTTTGCAATATGGAACGGGAGCTTGGTTGGAAAGAATGTCTGGAAAAGAAATATTCAGAACTATTGCAAGTCAATGTTTTGAAGTTTTAGACTCATCCAATAAGTTATTAAAAGGAAAACAGCAAAATAACGAAATTGCAAAAGAGCTGATGCGGCTACCTCTTAACCAGCAACCCTCTGATTTTCAAAAGCTTGTCGAAATATTAAAAATACGGTTAGGTAAATAAATATCCTTGTCTAACTTTCAATTCACTAACACAAAAGAGGTTTTACGATGCGTCACACTCTTTTTTCAATACTATTGCTATTTATCCCACTGATTTGTTCAGCAGAACTAGGCGTTAAGTGTAATCAGCAAGGAAACCAAGCAGAATTAAACAGTTGTGCTGCGGACGATTTCGACAAAGCGGACAAAGAACTGAATCAAGTTTATCAATCACTTATCAAAAAAGAAGCGGAAGACGTTCATTTTATTCGTAAATTGCGCACCGCCCAAAAAGCATGGTTAACGTTTCGTGATGCGGAACTTGATGCTATTTTTGCCTGCGTAGACAATGATGTCAGAGTTTGCTGGGGCAGCATGTATCCGATGTCATTTTTTGCACATAAAGGAAATCTCACTCGCCAAAGAACTGCACAACTGCGAGAAATTTTAACAAATGGGCGAGGAGAATAGTCTGCGAAGTTCAGCACATTCTATCGACCTATCAAGCTTACACACTTCAGGTCGATAAGACCTCATCAACACCTTTATGAATTTTGAAAACATTCTGATTATGTCCATTCCTGCCTGCATCGCTTTATTAGGCGGTGTGTTGGCATCTATTTGGAAACCCAGCCACGCCGCCCGCAGTTTAATTCAGCATTTTGCCGCAGGAGTCGTGTTAGCCGCTTTAGCCGTTGAGCTTTTACCCGAAATTGAACGCGAACACGCCCCCGGCATCATTTTAATCGGCTCATTTGCTGCCGGCTCACTGTTTATGTACGCGCTAAAGTTATGGACAATGAAGCTGGAAGAACAAGCAGAACACTCTCAAAGCACAGCAGGCATCAATATCGGCTTGATTCTCGCCACTTTTATTGATGTGGCAATGGATGGATTTATTATCGGCACAGGTTTTGCGGCGGGCGGCTCAACAGGGATGATTTTAGCGTTAGGCTTATCCGCAGAATTATTATTTCTCGGTTTAGCACTCGCCTCAGACATTATCAAAGGTTGGCGCATTATCGCAATTTCAGGCGCGTTAGGCGTAACCGTGCTTACATTTACTTTGTTAGGCAATTTTCTGTTAGCAGATGCTTCAAACACCTTGATTGGTGGCGTATTAGCGTTTAGCGCGGCGGCATTGCTTTATTTGGTGACTGAAGAATTACTGATGGAAGCGCACGAAGTTGAAGAACAAAACATTTCAACGTTAGTCTTGTTTAGTGGATTTTTAGTGTTCTGGAGTATTCAGCTTTTCAACCATTAAGTATCTGAGCAAAAGTTTTAAAGAGGATATGTAGGTTCGGATTTATCCGAACAATGCGAATGAATTCGCACCTACAAAACATTATTATTTTGAAACTTATGTGCTGTTGATTAATTCATTAGAAAACCATCACAGCATTTTCTGGTCTGATTCCACAAGGGGAAACCAATGATTACAAGCTTTATGCACCGAAATCCAATCAGAATTACCGCAATTCTTCTGATTATTGGCATGGCAGTGATATTTGCAAACATGGTGTTTCTGCTCAATAAAATGAATGAAGAAATGGCAGAAAATTATGTTGAAAACTACATTCATACACTCAACCAGTTTCAATCCCAATATTCAGCCAAAGTGATTGGGCGCGTTAAAGGTCATAACGTGCAAATTCGCAGTGATTATATGACTCAGGATGGCGCAATTCCTTTTCCAGCAACGTTCAGCATTGAGCTTGCCGAATCACTTTCTGATCCTAAATCCGGCATTAAAACCCGCCTTTACAGTGATTATCCTTTTACCTCCAGAAAAAACGGCGGCCCGCGTGACGAATTTGAGTCTTACGCGCTGATTAAACTGCGCTTTTCACCCGACAAAACGAAACCGTTTGTCCGCTATGAAAAAATAGACGGCAGATATTCCCTGCGTTACGCGATAGCCGTTGTCATGGAGCAGTCGTGTGTGAATTGTCACAATACGCATCCTGATAGCCCTAAAAAAGATTGGAAAGTCGGCGATGTGCGCGGGGTGCGCTCGGTGACATTTCCGCTCGATGTCGCCAGTCAAACCGTGCATAAAGGCTGGCTTGTCACCTTAGCTGTTATGTTAAGCATGACTATTTCAGGCTTGGTAATTATTTATTTGGTGATAAACGCGTTGCGCTCGTCGATTGAAACATTGTCGAAAACCAATATTGCTTTTAACCGCTTTGTGCCGCATCAATTTCTGCAACTGCTGAATAAGAAAAACATTCTTGATGTGCAGTTGAACGATAATATTGAAACGCAAATGACGGTTTTGTTTTCTGACATTCGCTCGTTTACGGAGCTTTCTGAAAATATGACACCGGAAGAAAATTTTAAATTCGTCAACGATTACTTAAAAGTGATGAGTCCTATTGTTAGTCAGCATCATGGTTTTATCGACAAATATATTGGCGATGCGATTATGGCTTTGTTCAATAATGCGGATGATGCCATGAATGCCGCAATACAAATGCAAAAAACGCTGACCACCTACAATATGGAACGCCTGAGAAGTCAGAAAAAGCCAATCAGTATCGGAATTGGCTTACACAAAGGCACGGTGCGGCTTGGCACGATTGGCGAGCAAGATCGCATGGACGGCACGGTGATTAGTGACGCAGTGAATTTGGCTTCCAGAATTGAAGGTTTAACGCGATTTTATGGCGTGCAATGTCTGGTTTCTGAAGCGACTTATCTCAGTTTGAAAGATCCCAGTCAGTTTTTGATTCGCTTTATCGACAAAGTGAAAGTCAAAGGCAAACATGTGCCGATTGCTATTTACGAAGTGTTTAATGGTTATTCTGTGGAAATTCAAAATCAAAAATTGGCTGTTCAAGGCGTTTTTGAAGAAGCGACCAAACTTTATGCGGTGAAAGAGTTTGCGAAAGCCCTTGTGCTGTTTGAACAGATTTTGGCTAAATTCCCTGATGATTTGGTTTCGCAATCTTACCTCTCGCGTTGCAATCACTATCTTAGCGAAGGCGTGGATGATAGCTGGGAAGCTGTTTTGCAGCTGGAAACAAAATAAACCTCATCTAATTTGAGAAACGTAGTTTTTTGTTGAACCGTAGAGACGCAATATTTTGCGTCTCTACACGTTTACATAGCATCTAACCATTTTAAAAAACTATGTGTTTCTGAATGGATGCGGTTTAAGTTTGAGGCAATAAAAAACCTGTCAGTTCTTTAAGACCTGACAGGTTTAAGCAACACGATTTATTCTTCCAAAGTTTCGACTATTTCTTCTTCAATATCTTTACTAATAAAGAACCGATATAAAACCACACCTGCAATAAATCCTCCTAAGTGCGCCCACCATGCTACGTCGGCACTGCCTTCTTTAAAAAGCACGCTAGTGGTTGCTTCGTTAATTTGAATAATGACCCAAAAACCCAAAAAGGCAATCGCAGGAATTTCTACAAAAATAGGCAATAATAAAAACGGAACCCAAAGAACTACTCTCGCATAAGGATATAAAAAGAAATAAGCACCTAATACGCCTGCAATTGCACCTGATGCACCGACAACCGGCGTAATTAATTGCGGGTCAAAATACCATTGCGTAATCGTTGCAATTAATCCGCATAATAAATAAAAACACCAAAATAGCCCGTGCCCCATTCTGTCTTCAATATTATCGGCAAAAATCCAAATAAACAGGATATTAATCAGCAAATGAAACCATCCGCCATGAAAAAATAAGCTGGTAATAAACGAGAGTCCATAATCAAAATGAATGCCGTTTCTTATTCCCCATAATTCATTTGAATAACGAGCTGGCACCATCCCATAACGATTGAGTAAATAATGTTGGCTGTATTCTGGCAAAAACTGCATATATAAAAAAATAATAATGCAAATAGCGATAATTGCCCAACACACAATAGGACGGGTATTACAGGGAATTGAATCTCTTATTGGAATCATAATAATCTCTCAATGATTTGTTGCATTTTATGAGTGAATTGTTTTTGCGTTCAATACGGTTATTTTGAACTTTTTTTTAGCTTGCTCGCTGCCATTAATTTAAGAGCTTAGGCTTTATTTTTCAATAAGACATTTGTAGCTCAGGTAACGTTATCTCACATAACGAAAGCAGCTACCCGACCTAAGAGCGCATAAGCTTCAAGCGATTCACATTTTTTGTAGGTGCTGATTTATCCGCACAATGCGAATGAATTCGCACCTTATATCTACAGTTGCCAAACTTGTTTTGTGCATATTACTTACTGTCTTATGTGAGTTGTTTCATCAACTAAACATAACCGATGTTACGCAGTGTACACGGAAAACACGAATCGTACTTACCAATGCGAGTTTATAGACAAGTTACGAAAATTTTTTAAAGACGACCAGTCGTCTTGAAAATTTCAGCAGATTAAAATAATTTACCAAATAAGTTTGTAAACCGCATCCATTCAGAAACACATAGTTTTTTAAAATGCTTAGATGCTATGTAAACGTGTAGAGACGCAAAATTTTGCGTCTCTACGCCTGAAAGCACTGCCAGTTGTTATGCAGATGTCTTGATTTCATGCGCAATCCTTTTCTCAGGCGTGCTGATTTTGTAGTAATCTAGTCATAAAATTGCTAATCATTCAGCTATTAAAACAAACAGTTGTGATTTTTTTATTTGAACAGGAGGTGTTTTTGTGAAAGCAGTCAACAAATTATGTGTTTATTTCACACTGTTTATCAGTGCTTCGCCTCAAGCAGAAGTTGTCACCGATGGCTCAGTGGGAAGCGCGACTCAGCTTTCTGGTCAAATGATTATTCCACAAAGTTTAGGCACAACTGTTGGCAAGAATTTATTTCACAGTTTTTCAACCTTTAATATTAAAACCAGTGAAAGCGCGACGTTTACAGGCAGTGCGGCTTTACAAAATGTGATTAGTCGTGTGACCGGCGGGCGTGTTTCCAGCATAGACGGCGTGTTACGCTCAACGATTGGACATGCCAATTTTTATTTTATCAATCCAGCAGGCATCACGTTTGGTGCAAATGCACAAGTGGATGTTCCTGCGGCGTTTCATCTGAGCACGGCGCAAAAATTAAATTTTGGAAACGATTTTTTTGATACCAGTATCCACGCCTCCGCGCCTCCGCCTAGCACTTTAACGATTGCTGAACCGACCAGTTTTGGTTTTTTAGACACGTCTGCGAATAAGAATGGTTTGATTGAACTGAATGCAGCGCAGTTAAATCCCAACTACGCGAATCATAAAACAGGGCGAACTGTCGATTTGGTGGCGGGCAATATCAGCTTAAAAAATGACGCAACACTGTCAGCGGAAGCGGGTGAAATTCGTTTAGTCGCTTTACAAGGTGAGGGTTCGGTTAGTTTGCTGAAAAATGCAGATGGTTCGCTACCTTTGCCGACTGCAACACCTTCTGCAACTAATGCAGGAAATATCAGTGTTAAGTCTATCGACAATCAATTGACTAATCTTAATGCCGCAGGCAACGGTGCTGGTCGCATTGCAGTGTGGGGTGGAAAAACGACTTTTACAAACGCGAATTTAGTTGCGGATAATTTAGGTAATAAAAATGCGACTTCTGCAAAAGGATTGCAGATTCATGCGTATTCTTTAAATTCGGACGCAAGCACTTTTTCAGTGGATACGCACGGCACAGGGAGTTCTAAAAATGCAAATCTTGCGCTAGAGACTGTGGAGACGTTAAAGCTTTCCAATAATTCAACGGTTAAAACCAATACAGATGCAAACGGCAGTGCCGCAAATCTTATTCTTAACGCAAATACCTTGAATATAGATAACTCGCAAGTTGGCTCGCAAGCAGGCTTTCAAAGCAAAGATGCCGTTGCAGGTGTTGATTTTAAAGGCGCAGGTGGCAATGTTACGCTGAATACAAAAACATTAGTGATTAATAACGCTGATGTTTTTACTTCCACTGCAACGCAAGGCAATGCGGGCAGTGTTGTTGTTAATGCGGATGAGATAAATATTAGTACAGGCGGCGTTATTTCAAGTGCCACTTTTGGCAAGGCAGCGGCAGGTAGCGTGAGTGTGGATGCGCAATCACTGACAATCAATAATGGACAATTAAGCACATTAGCGGCTAATGGCTCGGCTGGAAAAGTGGGAGAAATCAAAGTCACCGCAGATAGTTTGCGTTTATCGAATGGTGGGGAAATTCGCATTCAAAATGATAGCCAAACGCTTAACGCTGTTAAGGCGGTGCGTTTGAATGTGAATGTGGCGGATTTAAGCATGAATGGCGGTGTGATTCGCACAGCAACTGCGGGCACAGTTGCGGCGGCAAATTTGGCAGTGACGACACAAAGTCCATTGCTGATGAATTCACAGGCTGCTATTGAATCTGCAACTTCGGGAAAAGGCAAGGCAGGCAGCGTCAGCGTGACTGCGCCTGTGATTTCTATGAATAACGCCACGATTAAAGCAACCTCTGAAATCGGCTCAACCGGCGATGCAGGATCGGTTACGCTTAATGCGACAGAATATTTTAAAGGCACAAACCACGCTGTGATTAGCTCGGCTACTTATGGCTCTGGCAACTCAGGTAATGTGAAGATAACCGCGCCGATTCTTTCATTGGATAATACAACGATTAAAGCGGCGGCTGAATTAGGTTCAACAGGTGATGCTGGCGATATTACTGTGAATGCGAACCAATCGTTTAATGCGATAAATCAATCGTCAATTAACTCTGCAACTTATGGCAGTGGCAAGGCTGGGAATGTTGTTTTTAATACACCGAGTCTTTCTTTAAGTAATTCTGAAATTTTAGCCTTAGCAGGGCAGGGCTCAGGCGGACAAACAGGGCAAATTATTTTAAAAAACTCTAACGATGTGAGTTTGATTAATAATGCCAAAATTAGCGTGCAAAATGATGGTGTCGCTGCCGATCCGACCAAAATCACACCTAGCAATTTGATTTTAAATAATATTCCGAATTTAACAATTAATGGCGCAATTATCACAGCCGCAACCACTGGCAATGTAAATGCGGGTAAAGTTGTGGTAGAGACACAAAATCCGATTTTTTTAAAAGCCGGTTCATCCATTAATTCTTCAACGGCGGGCAGTGGCAATGCTGGGAATGTGAATGTGACAGCTCCAAGTATTTCAGTGGAGAACGCCACCATTAAAGCAACGGCTGAGGTTGGCTCAACAGGTGAGGCGGGTTCTGTGAATATTAATGCCACCGATGCTTTTAGTGCCACAAAACATGCAATCGTTAGTTCAGCCACTTATGGCACGGGTAACTCAGGCAGTGTGAGCATCACAGCTCCTACCATTTCGATAGATAACGCCACGATTAAAGCGTCCGCCGAATTGGGTTCAACAGGCGATGCGGGTTCTGTGATGTTGAATGCAGCGACTTCTTTTAATGCCACAAATCAAGCTTCTATGAACTCTGCAACTTATGGCAGTGGCAAGGCTGGGAATGTTGTTTTTAATACACCGAGTCTTTCTTTAAGTAATTCTGAGATTTTAGCGTTAGCAGGCAAAGGTTCAAAGGGGCAAACAGGGCAAATTATTTTAAATAATCCTCACAATGTGAGTTTGAGCAATAACGCGAAAATCAGTGTCAGAAATGACGGCATTGCAGATGACCCAACAAAAGTGATACCAAGCAATTTGATTTTAGATAACATTCCTAACTTAATAATTCAGGGGGCTGTTATTAGTGCGGCAACTTCAGGCAATGTCGATGCGGGTGATGTTGTGGTGAAAACCCAAAATCCCATTTTTCTAAAATCTGGATCGTCTATTAATTCTTCAACATCAGGTAGTGGCAATGCAGGCCATGTCAGCCTTACTGCTCCTATTATCTCAGTGGATAAAGCCACGATTAACTCTTCAACTTCGGGTGCTGGAAATGCAGGCAATGTGACTATTAATGCAGCACAATCTTTTGAGGCGACCAATGAAGCCACAATTAACTCTGCAACTTATGGTAGCGGCAAAGCTGGCAATGTTATTTTTGATACGCCCAATCTTACTTTAGATAACGCTGAGGTTTTGGCTTTAGCGAGCAATAATTCAAAAGGTGATGTTGGACAAATTAGCTTAAAGAATCCGCAAAATGTGACTTTGAGTAATAACGCGAAAATCAGTGTCAGAAATGACGGCATTGCAGATGACCCAACAAAAGTGATACCAAGCAATTTGATTTT